>OGOV01000106.1_pt1 | contig 82507 bp, 76 predicted proteins | sample 1552711 | NCBI WGS metagenome assembly OGOV01 (sample SAMEA2580216, study PRJEB22360) | human gut metagenome | biome: human gut; feature: human-associated habitat; material: faeces | place: Denmark | collected 2008/2010 | reverse complement strand
CCCCTACGGGTTTATGTCGAAATTCACAAAAAATTAACTCATTCAAAAACCGTGTTAATTCCGTTAATTTGTGTCGTTCGTTCATGTGGAGTGTCGGGGTCGCATTTTCAATTTTCAATTTTCAATTTTGCATTATTTTTTTGCCTCGGCAACGTATTTTTTAATCATCATACAAGGATGATACGAAAGCTTTGCCTTTCGCATACCTTCGATTCCCATATCTTCTTCACGGTTCACAAATTCAAAACCGCTCCATTCGTGTTCCAAAAACTGTTGGTTCATAACGGTAAAAGCCCCCTCATACGCGTTATCCGCGTGTTCGAGGTGAATAAGAGCCATTTTATCATCCAACGCCTCGCCGAAAGAAAACGCCGCAAGCCTTCCGCCGACTCTGATTCCGCCGCCGACAACCCCAAGCTCGTCCATATTTGTCACAAGGTCTTTTATCGCGTCAAACTCATCGTCAAGCCCCTCGGTTTCGACCTCTTTGTTACTGCGCCAGCTGTTAAAAAGTTCAAGCACTTCATCGCCGTCACTTTTCCCGAGACTTACATATTCAAAGTCGGGATAGAGTTTTTTAAACTTATTTATATGATTCTTTTTCGCGTGGTATTTCTTGCCCGAAAGCCGTATTAAATCATCTGTTTTATAAACATAGTCGAACGCGTCGCGTTCCTCGCGAATTTCGAACATATCGGGGAACTCGCGGTTGAGATGCTCAACCTCTCGTTCGCTCGAAAACCTCATAATCGGTCTTTCGCCGCGGCTTTTAAAATATCCGATAATCTCTGTCAGAGCCGGTCTTATATCGCGCTCTTTTCCGAATTCATCGGTAAAGCCGATGGGAAAAGAAAAACACCGCGGCTCATCATCGGCATACGCCGCCGTTGTGCAAAGCATATCATCGACTATTGCGTATTTCATATCATATGACTTTCGCCACATAAAAATATTAGTAAAAGAAAGCTCTGCCGCGCCGTTCTGGCGCAGATGCAAAAATCGGTTAAGTTCATCTTTTTTATTTATTGTAATATCGTGCAATTCTATCATAAATTATTCGGAGAAATTCTCCTGTACCTCCGTAGTTTAAATCGGTCTTTTACTTATTCTATAAATTCGCGCACGCGGAACGATACTCCGCATTCCTCGGCTATTTTGCGGCAATGCTCGATTTCGTCTTTCGGTAATATGTCAACAACCGAAAATACAACGCTCGGCACATACCGCTTTGCCAGCCGCGCAAATTCGAGTATTCCCTCATACGCCGCTTCGCCGAAAACGCTCTTGCATATTTTCTGATACTTTTCGGCGTTTTCTTCGTTCAGGCTGATTGAAACACAGTCGATTATTCCTTTAAGCTGTGGCGTGATGTCCTTTTTATATATCATATTTGCCTGTCCGTTCGTATTTATGCGTATCGGAAGATTCGGCATCTTTTCTTTAAGCCATTTTGCGACCACAATCACAACCTCGGCTCTCATCATCGGCTCGCCATAGCCGCAGAATACCACCGCGTCATACTTTTTGAGGTCACGCTTTTCAAAATCGGCTTTTATCTCGTCAACGGTCGGTTCGCGGTCGAGCCAAAGATTATCCTTGCCGTTTACGCCGTTATGCTCGTTGCGCACACAAAAAGAGCAATCGTTGCTGCATCTGTTCGTAATGTTCACATAAAGCGAATCTCCGAGTTCATACGTTATCGTCATTCATACCATATCCTTTCATTATCGGTATATTTCCGTCTCGGGCGGAATCGTTCAATCGTTACTACTATTTTTCAAGCGCACTGATTTTATCGACACGGCGCGCGTGTCTGCCGCCGGCAAACTCCTCACCGAGATACGATTTTACTATTTCAAGAGCCAAGTCACAGCCCGTTATTCTCTCGCCGAGACAAATTATATGTGCGTTGTTGTGCTGTTTCGCCATTCTTGCGCTGTAACAATCCGTAACGTGCGCCGCACGAATACCCGACACCTTGTTTGCCGCAATGCTCATTCCTATTCCCGTTCCGCAGATTAGTATTCCACAGTCAAAATCCTTGTCACGCACCGATTTTGCAACAACCTCGGCTATATCGGGATAATCCGCCGGAACATCAAAATCCGTTCCGAAATCCTCATACTCATATCCGTTTTCGGTCAGGTAATCTTTAATATACGCTTTGAGATTTACGCCGCCGTGGTCACTGCCTATTGCTATCTTCATCATTCATCCTCCTAAATTTCGGGCATTGTATTTACAAAAAAGATACAAAATTAACCCATTACTATAAATATACCAAACATCTGACAAAAAATCAATCAAAACAAAAACAAAAATTTTCTAATTTTATAGTTGTATTTAGACAAGTTTAATAGTATAATAAGATTATATTAAAAAAGTGTAAAAACACACACCCAAATTTACAGGAGGCAAATGATTATGGATTACATTCAGGAATACAAAAGATGGCTCGACAACGCCGACGCGGAAACCGTTGCGGAGCTTAAAGCAATCGAAAATGATGCCAATGAGATAAAAGAGCGGTTTTATAAAAACCTTGAATTCGGCACGGCGGGTCTGAGAGGAATTATCGGCGCAGGCTCAAACCGTATGAATTCGTATGTTGTCGGACAGGCAACCCAAGGTCTTGCGAACCAGCTTATAAAAACCAACCCCGACGCCGATGAAATAAGCGTTGCAATCGCATATGACAGCCGTATCAAATCCGATGAATTCGCAAAGGTTTCGGCGGCAATCCTCGCCGCGAACGGAATCAAGGTTTATCTTTTCGAGGAATTGAAACCCGTTCCCGAGCTTTCTTTTACCGTGCGCTATAAAAAGACCACCGCGGGAATTGTTATCACGGCAAGTCACAACCCCGCAAAATACAACGGTTATAAAGTCTATGGCGCGGACGGCGCACAGCTCAACCCCGAGCTTGCCGCCATCGTTCTCGATGAAATCGGCAAGACCGATATGTTCAAGGACGTTAAGACCTGTGATTTTGATAAGGCGGTTGCGGACGGTAAAATCGTTATGATAGGCGATGATGTCGAGAGCGCATACCTTGACTGTGTTGCGGCACAGAGCATAAACAGCGACCTCATCCGCGAAAAGGGCGACAGCCTTACATTTGTATACACGCCGTTCCACGGCAGCGGGAACAAACCTGTGCGCAAGATATTAAAGCGTATGGGTTTTGACAATGTTGTTGTCGTAAAAGAGCAAGAGCTGCCCGACGGAAGATTTCCGACCGTAAAATCGCCCAACCCCGAGAACAAAGAGGGATTTACCATTGCAATCGAATACGCAAAGAAATGCGGCGCGGATTTGATTATCGGCACAGACCCCGATGCGGACCGTGTGGGAATTATCGTTAAAAACAAAAACGGCGAATACAACACCTATACCGGGAATCAGGTGGGTGCGATGCTTACCGAATACATTCTTTCGAACCTCAAATCACGCGGCGAGCTTGCCGATGACGCATATGTGGTAAAGACGATTGTCACCACCAACCTCACAAAGGCAATCTGTGATAATTACGGTGTTGAAATGAAAGAGGTTCTCACGGGCTTTAAATTCATCGGCGAAAAGATAAAAGAGTCCGAGGAAACGGGCAAGGGAACATATATTTTCGGCTTTGAAGAAAGCTATGGCTACCTCAAAGGCACATATGCACGCGATAAGGACGCGGTCGTGGCAACCATGCTCATCGCCGAAATGACCCTTTGGTGCAAGGAAAACGGAAGCTCTCTCGCCGAGTTTATGGAAAGCATATACAAAAAATACGGTTACTATATCGAATACGTTGAGTCCGTTGTTATGGAAGGCATTGACGGAAGCGAAAAGATTGCGGCGATTATGGATAAGCTGCGCACCGACACGCCGACCGACATAGGCGGCAAGACGGTAACGGCTGTCCGCGATTATGAGACATCGGTTCGCACCGAAATAAAGAGCGGCGCAGCGGATAAAATATTATTGCCGAAATCAAACGTAATTTATCTCGAACTCGAAGACGGAAACAACTTTGTCGTTCGCCCGTCGGGAACAGAGCCGAAAATCAAGCTTTATTGCCTGCTCAGAGGTAAGGATTCCGCTGCGGCAGAGGATTTGCTTGCAAAGGTTAAGGACGATATCAAAAAGATTGTTGCCGAATAAGACAAATTCGCAATTAAAGATATACACAGGAGATTAAAATGCTATTTGACACACACGCACACTTTGACGATGAACAATTCGACGCCGACCGCGATGAGGTTTTAAAAAGCCTTAAATCATACGGGGTCGGGAACATCGTCAACATCGGTTCGAGTATGAAAACATCGCGCACAAGCGTTGCTCTTGCCGAAAAGTACGATTTTATATACGCCTCGGTCGGCGTTCACCCGTCCGAGACGGGCGAGCTTTGTAATGCGGACATTGACGAACTCAAGTGCCTTGCCGCGAACCCAAAGGTTCGCGCAATCGGCGAGATAGGTCTGGATTATCACTATCACGATGATGTTGAACCGTCAATCCAAAAGAAATGGTTCGCGCGCCAGTTAGAGCTTGCCAAAGAGCTTGATATGCCCGTTGTCATTCACGACCGCGAAAGCAAGGGCGAATGCCTTGAAATATTAAAAGAACACAAAATTTCAAACGGAGTTGTACACTGTTTTTCGGGCAGCACCGAAACGGCGCGCGAAATTCTCAAACTCGGTATGATGATTTCTTTCACGGGCGTTTTGACCTTTAAAAATGCCAAAAAGGCAATCGCGGCTTGCGCCGCTGTTCCGCTCGACAGGCTTATGATAGAAACCGACTGTCCCTATATGTCGCCCGAGCCGTACCGCGGTAGGAGGAATTTCAGCGGATATGTCGAGTTTGTCGCACGAAAAATGGCAGAGATTAAAGGCGTATCTTATGATGAACTTGTCAATATAACCGAACGCAACGCAAAGCGGTTTTACGGAATAAATTAGCTTAAACCGCAAATCAATTATTATACAAAACCCCAACCGCCGTTTTGGCGATTGGGGTTTTTCGTTCAAGGTCATAACAACCTTTGATTCTTTTATTTCTTTGATGTCTGCTTGCTCTTTACACCGGCATCTTTCCATGTTGCCCAAAGAGCGCCCGAGCAGAATACCGATGAATAGAAACCGATAACGATACCTATGATAATCGGCAGAGAGAACTTTTGAATCGATGCAACACCGAGGATATATACCATACCTATCGTAAGCAAGGTTGTTACCGTGGTGTTTATCGAACGAGTCATTGTTTCGAGAATACTCTTGTCCGCAATCTGAGCATAAGACTCTTTTCTTGCGTGTCTTGTGTTCTCTCTGATTCTGTCCATAATAACGATTGTGTTGTTGATTGAGTAACCCAAAACGGTAAGGATTGCCGCAATGAAGTTTGTGTCAACCGAGATGCGGAGAACCGAATAGATACCCATCAAAACCAATACGTCGTGGATAAGTGCGATAACCGCAACGGCACCCGATGTAAATTCGAAACGGAATGTTACATACACGAGGATTGCAACACACGCAAGAACCGACATCCACAAAGCCGAGCGAGCAAGGTCTCTTCCCGTTGACGGCGAGATAATATCCTGGCTTTTGAGAACAACCTTTGCCTCTGCCGCCGCGTTATCCTGATTTTCCTGATTCTCTGTGTTTTCAGTCTGTGCGCTGTCGTTGTTTGCGTTCTCGTTGACGTTCTTACCAACGTTTTCGGGGTCGTACTTCTCTTGCAGAGCTTTGGTTATCGCCGAAACCTTTTCCATTGAAAAGTTCGCGCGGTCAGCCTCTGTTTCGAGGTTCTGGTCGTAACCGAACTTGATTACGACTTCGTTATCACCCGAACGCTGAACCGCCGCAGGACTTCTGTCCGAGCCGAGCGCCGTGTCGGTGATTTGCGAAATCTCGTTTGTGTCAAAATTGTCTTTTATCTCATATGTTACCGTGATACCTCCGGCAAAGTCACTGTCGAGGTTAAATCCCTGTATCGCGATTGACGCGATAGATGCAAGCATAAGTACGCCTGCGATTCCTAAGAATATCCATTTATTTTTCAATATAGCCGACATTATGCTTTGCCCCCTTTCATTTCTACGTCAGATAAGCTCTTCTTTTTGCTGATACCGTACAGCCACAAATTCTTGACATTCATACCAATCATTTGTTTAAGCAGGAACTTTGAAATAAATATTGCCGAAAGCATCGATACAACGATACCTATGAACAATGTGATACCAAAGCCCTTGATTGTACCTGTACCCAATACCCAAAGGATAACCGCAGAAATAATTGTGGTTACGTTTGAATCGATAACCGCCGACAAAGCTCTGTTAAAGCCTGCGTCAACCGCGCTGCGTACCGTCTTTCCGAGACGAAGCTCTTCTTTAACACGCTCGAATATAACGACGTTTGCGTCAACCGCCATTCCGACAGACAGGATGATACCCGCAATACCCGGAAGGGTGAGGTTGATGTGGAAGTTAGCAAGGATAAGCAATACTATTCCGAGATAACCGGCAAGAGCGATGTCCGCCAAGAATCCCATAAGACGATAGCAAAGCAGCATATAGAGCATTACCAAAATAATACCGATGATACCTGCCGTTACCGCTCTTGAAAGCGCGTCCTCACCGAGGGTTGCGCTTACTGTACGAACCTCAACCTGGTTGAGGTTGAACGGAATACGACCCGCCTTGATGTTTGCCGCAAGAGATTTTGCCTGTTCAGCCGTAAAGTCACCCGTGATTACACAGCTGTCGCTGTCAATCTTTGTGTTTACGTTCGGTGCTGAGATAACGCTGTTGTCCATTACGATATAAATCGGCTTGCCTACCAATCTGCCTGTTGCCTCTGAGAATTTCTTTTGACCATCTTCGGTAAGTTTAAGCGAGATATAGTACGCATTTTTTGCTGTTGCGCTGCTGTCGGCTTTTCCGTATTCAGCCGTTGCATTGTCAACCTGGTCGCCCGTCATAACGATTTTATCATCGGCAACGTTGACTTTGTTTCCGTCATTGGGGTCTTGTGTAACTTCCTCTGCGAAAACAAGCTGTGCCGTTGAACCGAGGGTCTTAACCGCCTCATCGGTGTTCTGAACATCGGGAAGCTCAACGCGAACTTTTTTGCTGCCTTGAAGCTCAACCGTTGCTTCGGTATACCCCTGCAGGTCAAGACGCTTTCTTATCGTCTGTACAACCGTGTCCATATCCTGTTCCGACGGGTCTGTCGCGTCTGCCTCAAACACGATTACCGAGCCGCCTTTTAAATCTAATCCCTGGGTAACGCCGTTGTCATTTTTTACGCCGAAAATCTGAAAGCTGTCCGAAAATTGCAGACCTGCTATACCGGCATAAATAACAATTGCGATTACCGCTATAATAGCCAAAAACTTAATTACGCTTTTGCCCATTCTTATTCCTCCTTTGAAATAATGTAAATTTTATTTATATAATTTTTAATATTTTTCTTAAAATTTATTCTTTTGTATGTTATGATTTCGGATTCAGCATCTCATCACCGTTCCGCATCTCAAATCATATCCGTATATCGATGTATCGGTTATGCGCACCGTATACATTAAATAGTCAAATTCCGAAACAAGTCCTGCGCTTACGGGCAGAACCGTATTCGCGCGAACCAAGTCCGCCGCAGATATATGCCGCTCGAAAATCTGTGAATTTGATCCGCTCTTTTCGGTATCGGGCGGCAGACACATATCACAACTTTGTCGGTATTGCAAGGTGTTGCTGTCCGAATTATCGTCCGCCGCGCTCACCGATACCGAGATGATTCCGGGGAAGTACGCCGCCGCGGAAAAAACAATCATAACAACGCAAGCCGCACATAAATGAGCAACCGTTTTTTTCGAAACACGCATAATTACCCCTCCTTATATCAAGTAAGTATATTTAAATTTTCGGTTTGTCATAAACATACATCGTATATTATAACAATCGGAAACGTTTAAGTCAAGTATTTATTTAAAATTGTAAAAAAAATTTTAAGAAACTTTGTCTTATGATAAATTCAGGCAAAAAAATTTTGAAATTGCTTGACAAAGTTGGATTTATGTTGTATAATTCATTGCATAAACTTGGATTTAGTTGGAGATGATTTGAAATGTTTGCGGAAACCAGGCGAAAACAAATATGCAAGATACTTGCCGAACACTCGGCCGTGACAACCGCCGATATGGCGGAAAAGTTCAATGTTTCGATAGAGACGATACGCAAGGACTTTCTCGACCTCGAAAAGTCGGGCGAGCTTATGCGCGTTCACGGCGGCGCAGTTTTAAAACCGTCTGTCAATCCGTTTTTGAACTTTTCGTCACGAATGGAATCAATGCGCAGCGAAAAGGTTGAGCTTGCCGAGATTTCGACACGGTTTATAAACAACGGCGACACTCTCGCCCTCGATTCGGGCAGCACGGGAATAGAATTCATCGATGTTCTTATGAAACACTTTGACACCTTGACAATAGTAACGACGTCTCTCGATATTTTTCAAAAAGCGTGCGAATTTAAGAATTTTAACATTATATTGACGGGCGGCTTTTATCTCAAAGGCGAAAACACACTCTATGGCGAATTTGCGCTTAAAACCCTTGATAACATCAGGGTTGAAAAGTCGTTTATCTTTCCGAGCAGCATCTCACTCGGATGCGGCATAATGGGTTCGCTTTCGGGATTCGTTGACATTCAGCGTAAGATGATTGAGATAAGCGATGAGGTCTATATCGCCGCCGACAGCAGCAAGTTTGAAAAGACTTCGCTTATAAAGACCGCCGATTTGAACCCGAGATACACCTATATCACCGATTCGGGCATTTCCGCGGAAATAAAACAGATTTATGAAAGCAACGGTATACATCTCATAACCGAATAAAATGAAATTAAAAAAGGAATGAATCAAAAATGACAACAGCGACACTTGCCGCAAACGCGGCACAGACCGCACCCCAAAAGATAACGGATAAAGGCGCGGTATGGCGACTTTCTCTTTTATTGACCTGTTTGTATGTGGTGAGTTATCTCACACGCATAAATTATGGCGCGGTTATATCCGAAATAGTATCATCCGAAGGAATCCAAAAGTCTTTGGCGTCTCTCGCCCTCACCGCGAGCGCGGTAACATACGGTTTCGGTCAATTGGCAAGCGGATTTCTCGGCGACAGGATAAATCCAAAAAAACTTATATTTATCGGGCTTTTGACAACAATTTCGATGAACATTTTGATTCCGTTCTGTCAAACGCCGTACCAAATGACGGCGGCATGGAGCATAAATGGACTTGCACAGGCGTTTATGTGGCCGCCTATCGTAAGGATTATGACAGAGCTTTTCACCACCGAAGATTATAAAAAGTCGTGCGCTCTCATTTCGTGCGGCGCATCCATCGGAACGATAATCGTATACGCCCTCGCCCCTGTTTGCATATACGTTGGCGGCTGGAAATCGATATTTTTCTGTTCGGCGGCGATTGCTGTAATAATGTCGGCGGTTTGGATGAAAAAATGTCCGAACGTATCGGGTTCGCACGATGAAATGGTAAAAAGCAACGGCTCATTTAAGCTTACCGTCAAAATATTTTGGATCTTGGCGGCGATTATGCTCGCAATCGTCCTGCAAGGAATCTTGCGCGACGGCGTATCAACCTGGATGCCGTCATACATTGCCGAAACATTCAAGCTCGATAACAAAATTTCAATTTTTACGGGTGTGTTTCTTCCTCTGTTCAGCATCGCTGTTGTACAGCTCACCATATTTCTTTATAAAAAAATCCCCGGCGAGCTTACTCTGACGGGGTTTATGTTCGGCGCAGGCGTTATTTCGGCGTTCGCTCTCTATGCGACCGACAACACTTCTGCCGTTATATCCGTTCTCTTTGCCGCAACCCTCAGCGGAAGTATGCACGGAGTCAACACGATGATGACCTGTATGATTCCGCCGTATTTCGGCAAGTACGGAAATATCTCGTTTATGGCGGGGCTTTTGAACTTTTGTACATATATAGGAAGCGCCGCATCGGGGTTCGGGCTTGCTCTGTTTTCCGAAAACTTCGGCTGGCACAACACTCTGTTGCTCTGGAGTATGATTGCTCTTTGCGGATGCCTGTTATGCCTTTCGATAACCCGAATATGGAACAAGTTCAAAATCGAATAATCCTTTTCAAAAACACAGCCGCGTATTCGAAAAAACGTCCGAATACACGGCTGTGTTTTTATTTCTATCTCACAAAATCAAATTCGGCACCGTACATATGCACCGTGTCGCCCTCTTTGATGCCTGCGTTTTCAAGCATCTTGATTGCGCCGCATTTTATAAGCGCTCTTTGGAAATACTGCAAGGATTCATAATCGTCAAAATTGGTCGAACCGACAATCTTACGGACGCGTGCGCCCGTCACAACATATACACCATCCTCGATCTCGACTTTCATTTCTTCCTCTTGTGCTTTAAGCTCGTCAATATCGACAAAATCGTATTCGTCATCTTCCTCTTTCGGCAGCTTTGACAAAAACTCCGCCGTATAATTCAAAACCTCGCGGACGCCCTTTCCCGTTGCTGCCGAAATCTTGAACACGGTATATTCGCGCCTCTCCATCTCGGCTTTGAACTTATCGAAATTCTCATCGAACTGTGGAATATCCGCCTTGTTGGCAAGCACAATCTGGGGCTTTTTCGAAAGCTTTTCGCTGTACATTTTAAGCTCGTTGTTAATCGTGTCAAAGTCCTCAATCGGATCTCTGCCCTCTATACCCGACACATCGACAATATGCAGCAAAACCGAGGTTCTTTCGACATGACGCAAAAATTCGTGACCCAAGCCAACACCCTCGTGCGCACCCTCGATTATACCCGGAATATCAGCGATAACAAAACCGCCGCCGTCACCGACATTCACCACGCCCAAATTCGGTTTGAGGGTGGTAAAGTGATAGTTCGCGATTTTGGGTCTTGCATCGCTGACCATTGAGAGAAATGTTGACTTTCCTACATTCGGAAATCCCAAAAGCCCGACATCCGCAATAAGTTTGAGTTCAAGAGTTATTTCTCTCTCGTCACCCGGTGCACCGGGCTTTGCGAATTTTGGGGTCTGGCGCGTTGCGTTCGCAAAATGTGCGTTGCCCCAACCGCCGATGCCGCCTTTGGCAGCAACCATACTTTGACCCTCAGCTTTGAGGTCGCAAATAACCCTATCGGACGCACAATCGCGTACAATCGTTCCGACGGGAACTTTTATCGTTAAATCCTCGCCGCACTTTCCGTTGCGGTTCGCGTCCTTTCCGCCGCCGCCGTTCTCCGCGGCGAACTTGCGTTTATACCTGAAATCAATAAGCGTGTTTACGCCCTTATCCGCAACAAGAATGACGTTACCGCCCTTGCCGCCGTCACCGCCGTCGGGGCCGCCCGCCGCAACGTATTTTTCACGGTGAAATGTGACCGCGCCGTTACCGCCGTCACCTGCTTTGACATAGATTTTTGCCATATCCGAAAACATAGGATTTCACTTTCCTTTCTTTTTATAATAAAAACCGAAAAAACGGGCGGACAAAAGCTGTCCGCCCGTAATATTCAATGATTATTGAGCTATATCATAAACAGAAACCTGTTTACGTGTCTTTCCAAGACGCTCAAACTTAACCTTTCCGTTTACCAAAGCAAACAGTGTATCGTCACTGCCCTTGCCGACATTGGTTCCCGGATGAATTTTCGTGCCTCTCTGACGAACGATTATGTTACCTGCCAAAACGTGCTGACCGTCGCCCTTTTTAACACCAAGGCGTTTGGACTCGGAATCTCTGCCGTTTTTGGTACTTCCCATACCTTTCTTATGAGCCATGTTAATTTCACTCCTTTATAATCAATTAAAAGATTCGGCGAAACAATGCTTACGCATTGATAGCCTTGATTTCAACTTTTGTGTAAGGCTGTCTGTGACCCTGTTTTTTGTGATAACCCTTTTTGGATTTATACTTATAAACGATAATCTTTTTATCCTTACCGTTCTTAACAACAGAAGCCTCAACGCTTGCGCCGTCAACATAGGGTGCGCCGACTTTTACATCGTCACCGCCGACAACCAAAACCTTGTCAAATGTAACGGTTTCGCCCTCTTCAACGCCGAGCTTTTCAACGAAAACAACATCGCCCTGCTCAACCTTATACTGCTTACCGCCCGTTTCGATTATTGCGTACATTTCGTAATACCTCCTATTACCCAAGACTCGCCATTCGGGTGGCGCGTATGCACCTTAAAAAATAACCCTTTCTGCGCGGTTACTGATATATTCTACCACAACGCGATTGCTTTGTCAACAGCTTTTTCAAAATATTTTTTAATTTTTTGAAAAAATCCGCCGTTTTATTCCATTATGCCGAACAAGCGCATAATAATTGTTGCCGTTTCGGCTCTTGTCGCGGTGCCGCTCGGATTCAGAGTTGTTTCCGAATCACCTTTCATCAGACCGCTTCCTACCGCATAGCATATTGCCTCAACCGCATATTCCGAAACGCTTTCGGCATCGGTATAAGAGAGAATATTCGTGTTATCGCCCACGCTTGTATCGCCGCCTTTGAACGTAATATAACGATAGATTATCGCCGCCATCTGTTCACGCGTTAAGTTATCGTTGGGCGCGAATTCATCTTCGGAGACGCCGTTGACGATTCCGTTTTCACTCGCCCATGCAACCGCTGCGCCGTACCACTCATCAGCGTTTACGTCACCGAACTTGTTAAATGACGCGCTCGGCTCGTTCTCCATACGATATAATATGGTGACAATCATCGCACGGCTGAGGTTTTCGTTTGGTGCGAACTCGTTATCAGAAACGCCCTTCATTATCTTGTTTTCATAAACGAATTTAACCGCGTCATAGAACCAATCATCAACCTTTACGTCAGTGAATGTTCCCGACGAAATCGTTTGATTGTTGTTGTCTGTTATTGTATCATCGGTTTTGTTCTTGTTGTTCTTGTTGTTGTCCTTTTTAACACCGGTGGCACTCGATGATGAACCGCCGCCATAGTCCTTCATTCCGTCCTCTTTGGTATAGTCATCAGTATAGAACACAACGATGCTGTCACCGTCTTTCAAGCCATACGCGCCCATCGAAACATCGGGAATCTTTCCGTTGACCTTATACATCCAACCCGAATTTTTACCCCTGTCAAGTTCACCGAGTTTTGTTCCGTCAGGCATTGTTATCGAGGGTACATATGTTCCGTATTTTAATTCGTATTTGTACCCGCTCTCTTGCATTGCTTTCTTAAATACATCGAATGCAGTTGTTGTTTCGTTAAGTTTTTCGTATTTAACCGTGTCAATAAGCGTCTTTTTGTTGTCCATAAGCGTGAACGATACGTTTATCTTTTCGGTTACGGCGAGAGGCTTAACTCCTTTTTGGGTTGATGTGCCGCGAACGGTCAGGTCAACCGAAACAGGTTGATAGTATAAGTCCGCAAGCTCTTTATACTCCGCATACTTTTCGGTATCGCTCATATAGAGTCTGCCGTACTTTCCGAGTGTTTCGCTCGACAATGCCGAATTAACAGTAACGGCTTTTGCGTTTTTCTGTTTGGTAACAAGCAGATTTTCGTGTGTGATCGCCGCAGGATTGCTCGAACGGAACAGCCTCCATGCCTGCAACTCATACCATCCGTCCAATGCAGTCGGGACTATGCCATGACCGACCATATTTTTATTATCGCGAACCCATACAAGCTCATCGTCTTTTTCATACACCTCGGTAAACGGATACAAATTTGAGTCTATATCGTCCGCAGATGCATTTGAACCCTTTATGCCGTCAAAATATGACGCTTTTACCTTTGTCATCAACGCCTTTTCCGCATCGATTTCGTTTTGCGTGAGAGCCGGAACGCTAAGGTTAAATGTCTTCGAAGCCGAAATATTGGTATCCTTTTGGGTTATTGCCAAGGTAACCGTAGCCTCTGCCGATTCTTTGCCTACGGACGGACGTATAATTTCTACCCTTGCCGCATTGTTGACATCGGGGGTTATAACAACGTTCGGATTATCGGTTGTTATAATGACCGGGGTTTCTTTTCCGTCTATACCGAAATCCCTTGTTGTCGGGAATTGTATATCATTTAAGACCTCTGTTTTTCCGTTCTCGTCCGCTGCCAAAGCCTTGCCGGTCACCGCATCGGTAAGACCCACCTTTCCAAAGCCCGTATTCAGCTTATCTTCAAGGTCTTTTTGGATTTTAGCTGCCTCTACCGCATCAATCGCCTTGACTGTTACAGGATAGACATAGTCAAGCGTGATAGGCTTCTCTCCGCCGCCGTTATTGTCGTTGGTAAAACCAAATGTACAGGTTGCTGTGAGTGTAACATCGGTATCTTTTGCTCCCCGTTTTACAACACCCACATACGGGTCAAATAAAGTATCGGGGGTCTGCTGATTTTTATTGCTCACAGATATATATTTGTTATCCGAGCTAACCCATGAAATCAAAGCCCATTTTTTCCCGTCAATCGACCGTGGCAACGACAAATCACTTTCTGTTACAGTTTTTCCGCTTTCATCCTTTTCGAAAGCAACCTTTGACATAATCTCGTCGTTCATTGCTTTTTTCACTTTGTCGACATCCCAATAAACGATAACGGGAGCGGTATATTCTGTTTTTTCGCCGCCAAACTCTATTTCAAAAGTAACGTTATGACTTCCGCAATGTTCAGACGGCGAAGTATTCGGGTCAACATAATAATATGTTATCGTTCCGTCATTTGCAACCTTCGAATTTTCTCCGCCCGCAATCGTTTCAACGGACTTGACGGAAATTGCCGCACCTTCCGTATTCTGCTCGATTTCTTTTGCTTTTGCATCAAAATCCGCTTTGAACATATTGACTGCATTTGTATCCGTACCGTATTCGGGATACATCTTATAAAAATCGCCCAATGCTTCAAGCGTTTTTGTCACAGGCAAAAGCTTATTTGCCTTGTCGGCGTCAATCTGTGCCTGTGAATATACATTAAAATCAAACCATTTTACCGTAGATTCGTTTAAATATTTAACCATTGCGGTAAGACGCACCTTTGCAATACCGCTGTTCGGCAATATTACCGCACCCGTTTCCGCATTTATTACAGCAGTTTTATCACTTGACCACTCGATTGTTGAACCGTTTTCGCCTGTTTTGGGAAGTTCAATCGTCTTTGCGGCTTTTATATCCGATATGTCAATCAAATCATCGAGCGCCGCCGCATCCTGTTCGGTAATCTTCTTTGCCGATGAACCTATCTTCTTGTTAAATACGGTATTCGGCGATTTGGTTTCGCCGCCGATTGTAACATCAACAGAAAGATAGTCGCCTGCCATATCCTCCGGAATTGTAAATTCTCTGTTTATTGCACCCGAAATGTTTTTATAGCTGCCGGAACCTGTGTTGCCTGCCGAATAATCTTCCTCCGTCAGATACTTCCATTGATAAACAAGTTCGGGATAGTTATCATAGTCGTATTCATCTCCGCCCAAAACGTTTACTGTTGCTCTGACCGTTTCACCGACATTTATGTGTCCGTCTATATCAACCGTTGTAACATACGGATAGATTACAATATCCGCATCGGCAGTATATTCGTTATTGTCATATACAACCTTTGCCGTAACTTTAATCTTGCCCGCCGAAATCGGTTTAACGATTCTGATATTATCCGATGTGTCCGAGTTTTCGGGTACGTCAAGAGTTATCATATTCTCTTTTCCGTTCTCGACCGACCACTCAACCGTTGGGGTTGTATCCATATCGGTATAGACAACCGTAAGCGTGGTCGTTGGCTGTGCGCCGCTGTTCGTCATTTTAAGTGTACGTCCGCCGCTTATCGAAATGCTCGGGTTTTTGGGTGTTTCGGGTGTTGAACCGCCCGATTGCCATTTGAGTATAGGATAACCGCCGTTAATATTTTCCGTATCCTCGACAAATTCCGAACCGAGAATTGATGCAAAATTCTCGTCAGGTATTTCGCCGCAATTATCATTGACAGTTCCTGTGCCTGTGCCTTTAATCGATTTTTGGGAATAATAACAATTCGATATTTCGGCTCCTCCGAAAAAGTCGCAGATATCGGCAGCCGTGCCGCTTCCGTCAAGCTTGCCTATGCTATAAGAGCTTGTTATCGTCGTGCCGTTCATCGCCTGTCCGACAATTCCTCCGCATCTCGATGCACCGGTTATATTGCCGCTGTTATAACAGCTTTTGATTTCGGAAAACTTGGCATAGCCCGTAATACCGCCGACAGTTCCTTTTGTCACCGCTTTTATATTAGCTTTATTAACGCAATTTTTAATCGTTCCCTTTTGTGAAGTTGTGTTTCCGCAATAGCCTGCTATACCTCCGACATATGCACCGGACTTTGTTGATTCAACCATTCCGTCAAAGCTGCAATTTTCAACCGTACCGCTGAAAATCTTACCGACAATACCGCCGACATTGTTATTTGTTGAGGTCACCGTTCCTTCGACCGAAAGATTTTTAACAACTCCTCCGTTTAATATACCGAATAATCCTTTATAATTGGTTACTCCGCTGACATACATTCCCTTTACAGTATAATAATTTCCGTCAAAGGTTCCGCCAAAGCCATCGGCGACAGAACTTAAATCAGCAATCGGTGTAAATAAATCACCGTTTAGATCTATGTCATTTGCCAGATAGAACGTTTTTCCGCTCATAGAGTATGTGCCGTTTCCGTCACCGGCATTAACCGCCGATGCCAACGCCTTTAGCGTATCCGCACTGCTGATTTTAAATTCGTTTGCTGTATCAATCAAGCCGACCTCAAACTCGGGCAAGTTTGAAACATCCGTCTTATCCTCAGCAAAGACGGGGATTGACACAGATGTTAAAATCATCGCAAGTACAAGCATTGCCGATAAAATACGCCAAAGTCTTTTGTTTAATGTGTTTGTGTTCATAAGTTTGTCTTTCCTCTCTTATGTTTTATATAAATATTAATTATTTTCAATGTTAATCCGCAAATCAAAGTGATTTTATGCCATATGTTCGTGTGTTTGGGACGTCGAGGACGCCGTCCCCTACGGATGTGGTATACGTAACGTTTGGTTGTAGGGGATGGCGTCCCCGACATCCCGTGAGATGTTAATCACATTACGCGTTTAATTCAAAATATTTTATATTTTTGTGCGGTTATTCACATAATTTTATGCCATATATTCGTGTGGTCGGGCGACCGTGTTTTTTGATTTATCATCAAAATCAAAAAACTGTGATAACTCAAAAGAATTACCACAGCAGTTTTCCTGTACCGTCATATCGCGCACAAACAAAGCCGACGAAAAAGGTTTCTGCCGCCGAATATCGCGAATGTCGCTTCTGTGCTCAGACGCACTTTACGAAACAACATCAAAGCAGGTCTTCCGACTCGCATCATATACACCGAACAAAAACGGTGAGCGTTTTTATGTCACGCCTTCTCGGTTTCCCAATGACCGGCTTTCGCCGATTGACATAAAACCTTTGATACATACGGCGGCTGTAACCGTTTAAGATTCACACTCAATTCCCTTTTCACCGACACGCCCCAATCGGACGCGCCAACACTTTGTATGAATATTCAATTTTATCTGACTATGCTTAGTATATCAATCTGACCGAATTTTTTCAATACACAAAACAAACAAAATTTTACAAAAAACAAATTTTATTTTGTGTTTTCGGTCGGATTCGGCAAAAGGGCGGCAAGATGCCGCCCTTTATATACCAAACATTGCTTTTTTTAGAACAGACCCGGGATATTAAGTCCGCCGGTAATCGAACTTATATTGCTCGCGTTTTCTTCCTCCGCCTTGCGCATCCCCTCGTTTACCGCCGCAATGATTAAATCCTGGAGCATTTCGACATCATCGGGGTCAACAACCTCGGGCGATATTACAATCTCTTTAAGCTCACGCTTGCCGTCAATAACAACCTTGACCGCACCGCCGCCCGAGGTTGCCTCATAGGTTTTTGTCTCCATTTCCTCTTGCATTTTCGCCATTTGTTCCTGCATCTTTTTTGCCTGTTTCATCATTTGGTTCATATTCATCCCGCCCATTCCGCCGGGAAAACCGCCTCTTGCCATTTTATCATATCCTTTCATTTAACTTTTATATCCGCACGGCGCAAGACACAAAATATCCGCCGCCGTTGTTTTATTCTATCTCTATTTTATCGCCGAAAATCGCTTTCTTTTTGGCGATGTCGTGAATCGACGGTTCAGTCGATTTTTCTTCCGCTCCGTCACGTCTGCCTTTTATTGATACGTTCGCGGTAAGCGGCGTTCCGCTGACACGCGTAAACAGATTCGACAGATATTCGATCCCCTTTGGGGTTGCAATCTTGTTATACGCCACCTCGCCCTCGACATCTATCTCAACCGTTGACCCGTTCAGGCGAACATCCGCTTTGTACAAAAACGCATAAAGCAGCTTGCTTTCTTCCTTAATCGCATTCAACGCCTCGACCCAATCGTTCCATTCCGTAACGTTCGCCGTCTTGACCTCGGGCTGTTCCTGTATCGGCTGTGCCGCATTTGTCGGCTCGGGCGCATCGGCTTTAACCGTCTTTGCGTCAGTATCCCACGGCGGCAAAACCGCTCCGCCGTTTTCGGTATTTTGAACGCTCGGCGCACTATCAACCCGATTTTCGGGTTCGGAACGAGTTACGCTCGGCGCGGTTTTACGCTCTGTGTTTATCGGCATATTCCCCTGTGAAAGATTCGCGACCGCCGTCTCAAGCTTTTCTATTCTCGCAAGCAGAGCGTCAACATCGGTCGAATACACGGGCGCACAAAGTCTTACAACCGCCGTTTCAACCGCAATTTTGGGATTCGCCAGCCATTTTGCCTGTGCAAGGTATTCGCCGAGGGTTTTTATCGAAAACAAAATGCGCTCGGTCGGGTATTCCTTTGCCTGTTCGGCGTATCTTGCCGCCGCGCTCTCTGTCTTTTCAAGCAGAGCCGACGGCTTATCCGTTGCCTTGCACAAAAGCAAGGCTCGGTAATGATCGCTCATACTCTCAATGAGGTTTTGAGCATCAACACCGGCACGCAAAAGTTCCGTTGCCTCGGTCAGCGCCGCCGCAGTATTATTTTGAGAAATGTTTTCGGCTATCTCGAATATCCTGTCCGAGTTCACCATTCCGACAATATCCGCAACGCGCGCTGCCGTCAGTTTTTCCGAGCCGAAGGCGGAACATCTGTCCAAAAGGCTTATCGCGTCACGCATCGACCCGTCACCGAGTTCGGCGACAAGCTCAACCCCGTCGGTGGTTATGTCTATTCCCTCGGCATCGGTGATCTGCGTCAGCCTTGACGCAATATCGTCAACGCCGATTCGTCTGAAATCGAACCTTTGACATCTCGAAAGAACCGTTTGAGGTATTCTGTGCGGTTCGGTTGTCGCAAGAATAAATATCGCGTGGGGCGGAGGTTCTTCTATTGTTTTGAGCAAGGCGTTGAACGCCTCCTCGGTGAGCATATGAACCTCGTCTATTATATATATCTTCTTTTTACAGCCGATAGGTATGTACAATACCTCGTCACATACCTCGCGGATATTGTCAACACCTCTGTTGCTCGCCGCGTCCATCTCGTATACATCGGGAATACTTCCGTTTAGGATTCCCCTGCAGGTGGGGCATTCGTTGCACGGCTCGCCGTTAATCGGATTTTCGCAATTGACCGCACGCGAAAAGATCTTTGCCGTTGAGGTCTTTCCCGTTCCTCTTGTGCCGCAGAACAGGTATGCGTGCGCAATCCTGTTTGATGCCACCGCGGTTTTTAAAGTGTCGGAAACCTGTTTCTGACCGACAACATCGGAAAATCGCATAGGCCGCCACTTTCGGTATAAGGCTCGGTATGATGACATTTATATCCCTCCTGTTTAAATTTTTATATTAAAAAAGTCATGTGCTTGCCGTCGAATCGGCGACACCCGCGTTACCTGTACAGTTAGCTCGGGTCTGGCACCCTCACGGCACATCGAAATGACCGCTTATCGCTGCTGCGTTCCCGCCCTGACGAGGTTCACGGGTTCCGATTGCGTAAGACCAAACCGTCAACACCACTTATACAGGGGCAGACCGAACACCGCTGACCCTAAGACAAGTTTTCATCCCCTCTTTAGCGGATTGAGGGTTACAAGGCACCGCTAACACCCCGATTTAACATGACTTATGTATTATAACACAAATTTCACCGTCAGTCAACCAGAAATTTTCGCTTTTTAAAAATTTTTGAGTCAAACCCGAATTAAACCACAAAAAACACGGCATTATCCGTTATAATTTTTGGTTCAACAGCCGCGCAATCTCGGATTTTTGCGCCGAAATCCAATCCAAATCGCATGGATATTCAAACGTGCGGCAAAACGCATAATACAAGTCGAACTTTTTAAACGACACCTCTAAATCCTCTATCGTGTCGGTTTTGACCTTTGGGTCAGACAAGACGGGAACGCCTTTTAAATATTCCTTTACATACCGCTTCCACAGACCGAAAACCGCCCTGTCGCCCTCGTCAAACGCGATTGTCGCAAGGGTATAAAGCGCCCGTTTGTCACAGGTCAGATTTTCCTCGCGGCAGATTTTTTCGGCGTGCGCGATAAGGTTGACCGTTCGCCGTATATCCTCTTTTTTAAATAGGTCAAACGGAAGCTGTACCGATGACCACGCTCTCAAAATCTCTTTGACATCAAACTCCATTTCCATAAACGAAACATCAAAATCGATATACGCTGACTTAATCGGTTTCGGCTCTTCATCAAGAGCGTTTATCACATACTCGGGGTCTTCCAATGACACGACATAACCCTTATCGAAGATTCCGCGCCGACCCGCACGCCCTGCAATCTGTTTTACCTCTTGGGCGTTAAGCCGCCGCGTGCCTATGCCGTCAAACTTGCGTATTCCCGTAAAAATCACGCGCCGAATCGGCAGATTCAGACCCATACCTATCGCATCCGTTGCAACGATAATATCCGTTTCGTGATTTAAGAATCGGTTCAGCTGATACTTTCGCGTTTCATAAGGCAAAGCGCCGTATATTTTGCTGACCGCGATACCTTTTTGTTCGAGGATTTCGGAATACTCAATTATATCCTTTTTCGAAAAGGCGATAATCGCGTCACCGTATTCAAGTTCGCCGTCACCGATAAGCGCAAGCCTTTCGGCGCACGAGAGCTTTTGCTCGGTTGAATCGTATGTATCTGCTTTCATATTATAATCGTATTCAATCGGAACGCGCCGACCGTAATTTATTACCTCATAGCTGTCAAGGCATTCGCTTATCAGCCTGATTAAAAGGTCGGTCGCCTCAGGCGCGGTACAAAGATGTATCTCACGCGCCTTTATTCCGAGGATTGCACGCGTCCACGCCGCGCCTCTGAATTTATCGTTTATCATCTGACATTCGTCAATCACGGCAACATCATATGACTCATATATATTCGCCATCTCGACCGTGGACGCAATGTGCGACGCATACGGAACGATATTGCGTTCCTCGCCCGTTATAAGATTGCACATAATGTTATCAAACAAAAGCTCGCGCTGTACATCGGTCGCAAGCAGGCGCAGCGGCGCGAGATACACACCCGTGTCCGCCTCTTTGAGCCGCTTTAGCGCGTTATACGTCTTTCCCGTATTCGTCATTCCGCTGTGGATGATAAAATGTCTGTGTATATACCGCGCCCCGGGATAGAGGTCAATCGGGTTTTCGGGAACGATTTCGCTTATCCGCTTTGCTATGCTTTCGGGCGAAGTATACCTTTCTTTGTATATGTCGGCAATCGTCCGCCTCCTTAGGGTCTTGCACGGGGTTTTCTTGACAAACACCTTTTGAATCGGAACATATAAAAGACCGCTTTTTTCGAACATACTTTCGTATTGGGTCAGCTCGGCATCCGTAATTAAATTGACAACGCGGTCGCCGTCAACCCATGCCGCTCCCAACAGTTCTTTTTCCTCTGCATTTTTATGTCTGTCCGCACGCCTTTTTATCCTTATAAACAAGTACTTATAAAGTGAGTAATCCTGTTTCAGATTCTTTAACTTGCCCGAATCGTTCAGGTCGCTTTCAAGAGCCGCAATTTCTCTGTCTATAACCGACTTTTTGCGCATAAGGTTTTCGTATGTTGCGCCGCCGTTTATGTTTCGGCTCTTTCTCTGTTTAACCAAAAGCTTTCCCGAATAGGCTTGGCTGAACTTTGCCCTTAAAAATAAAAACTGTTTTTGTCGAGTCTTACTCACTAACCGATTCCTCACTAACTTTTATCATATATCGAATTTTTGCGCTCCGGTAAGGTGCGTATGTCACCGCCGCTTGCGCATCAATGCCCGACATCGTTGTTTTAAGTCGGGCATTTTGTGTTTTATTCTCTTTATCCGTTCGTTTTATTTTACGTTAAATATTTTTGTTTATCTTATCGACCAAATTCATTACCTCAAACATATCTGCACAAACAAAGTCCGCCGTGGTTTTGATTTCATCATCGGCATCGAGAGTATCGATAACAAAAAACGCTGTCATTTCCGCGCGGTGAACCGCCGTTATACCGCTGCGCGAATCCTCCGCACCGCCGCAGTCCCGAGGATTTACCCCGAGTCTTTTTGCCGCCGCGATAAAAATATCGGGGTTCGGTTTTCCGTTTTCTATCTCATCGCCGCAGACCACCGCGCCGAAACGGTCAAAAAGGTTGGTGGTTTTAAGCATCATCTCTGCGCTGTCGCGCGTTGTCGATGTTGCGACCGCACATAAGATTCCGTTATTGTCGCAATAGTCCAAAAATTCAACCACACCGGGTTTTATCGCGATTCCCTCGTTTTGCCAAAGGGTATGTACCCTGTTTATCATTTCGGCTCTGAATCCTTCAAAATCAAAGCCCGCGCCGAAAGTATCGCGATACCTTTTTCTTACCATTTCACGCGGCAAGCCCATACAGGTATACGGGAATTTTTTGTCCATATTCAATCCGCGCTCTTGCGCAAGTTTTAAATATCCCTCAATATATTGATGTTCGGTATCGAGCAAAGTTCCGTCCATATCGAACACCATTGCCTTGATTTTGTTGTTTTTCAAAACCGTATCGGTCATTATAATCCATCCTTTGTCGTGTCGTCAACGCTCGCCGCGCTTGCTCGAATTTTATTGTAATAAAATTCATCGCCTGCTCCGCGGCGTTTCCTCTTCCCAAAAAATTTCGGGTGCAACCCTCATTTTTCGGGAACCCTATATTTTTGTGCGGTTATCCGCGTGATTTATCGATGTTTGTTCGTATATTCATGGGCGGCCGGTGACACCCGCCCCTACGGAATGAGGTATACATCGCGTTTGGTTGTAGGGGGCGGCTCTCGTCTGCCGACTCGGTCAAATCACAAAACGGTTGCCACCGGCAACCATCGCCCCTCAAGGGGAAGGTTCATTTTCCATTTCATATGGTTTCGCGCATTATTTCAAAACGGAAATCGCGTCGGTTATCGTCTTTTCGTATGCCTCGCGGCCGTACTTATCAACCTCGGCTTTGTTCTTTTCGCCGTGGGTCAAACATCCCGCGCCGCCGATACATCCACCGATACACGCCATTCCCTCGATAAAGTTTACATCACTCAAATTCTTGCTCTTTCTGAGCAATGCCGCACGGCACTGTTCGATGCCGTCACACGATTGCGCTTTAAGCTCAAAATCCTCATACTCGTGTTCTTTAAGCCCCTGTTGAACCGCATCCGCAAGTCCGCCGCAGCGTGCAAAAATTCTTCCGAAATATGACGCGTTATCAAGATAATTCTCTTCAAGTTCGGTTATATCCAAATCGCGGCTGTCAAACAGAGCCTGAAGCTCTTCAAAAGTTATGCACGCATCAACATAAGGCCTAACGTGCTCTTGTTGAACCTCTGCTTTTTTTGCCGTACACGGACCGATAAAGACAATCTTTGCCGTTTCATCGGTGTTCTCTTTAATATATTTGGATATTGTCGCCATCGGCGAGAGGTTATGCGAAATATTCTCTTTCATCTGCGGAAAGGCCTTATTGATATAATCAACGAACGCGGGGCAGCACGAGCTTGTGATAAATCCCTTTTCGGCGAGTTCCTCGGATTCGGCATACGCGACCATATCCGCGCCGAGAGCCGCCTCGATAACCGTGTGGAAACCGAGCTTTTTAAGTCCCGTTATTACCTGACCCAGCTTTGCATATGTGAACTGGCTCGAAATAGAGGGCGCAACAACGGCGTACACCTTATACTTTGAATTGTTCTCGCTTTTCTTAATTATGTCGATAACATCGAGAATGTATGACTTATCCGCAATCGCGCCGAAAGGACACTGATAAACGCACGCACCGCAGGATATACACTTGTCATTGTCAATCTTTGCCGAACGGTCATCGTTCATCGAAATAGCCTTTATCTTGCACGCATTCTGGCACGGTCTTTTTCGGTTTATTATCGCGGTGAAAGGACACACCTTTGCGCACGCGCCGCAATTGATACACTTTGACTTATCAATATGCGCAACATGGTCATCGTCAAATTCGAGAGCGCCGCGGCGACAGACATCTTCACAGCGGTGCGCAAGACAGCCGCGACACGAATCCGTCACCTCATAGCCGCCCATGGGGCATTCGTCACAGGCAATCTCTATTACCTCAATCACATTCGGATTATCGCGGTCGCCGCCCATCGCAATCTTTACGCGCTCAGCAAGGATTGCCCTCTCTTTATATACACAGCATCGCATTGTCGGGGTGTTGCCCGGTACAATCTTTTGCGGAATATTCAAAACATTTTCAAGCAGAGTACCGTTCCACGCCTCGCGCGAGACCTCTCTTAAAACTTTATATTTAAGGTGCTGTACCTTTGTGTCAAATTTTCTCATATCATTAAATTCCTTTCAAGAGTTTAATATACGTCATAAATATTCGTCCATTCAATAATATAACTCATACCGCGAAAAATGTCAAGTGTTGTTATGAACAAATGTGCCTTAACCCGAAAAAATTTTTCAAACATTTTTTCCGATATAAGGATATAAGGAGCAAGCCGCGGCTCGCTCCTTATCCGTTATCTTATTTATTATTTTCGATGAATCTGTGCAATATTGCCGCGATTTCGGCTCTGGTCGCATTATCATTCGGATTCAGCGTGCTTTCGGTTCTGCCTTTTATCAGACCGCTTCCACACGCATACTGCATAGCGCCGATTGCATACTCGGAAATACTGTCAAAATCATTGTATGAAAGTATGTTCGTATATTCATGGGCGGTCGGGGACGCCCGCCCCTACAGATGTGGTATACATTTGATTTAATAAATCCACCGCGGGCGGTCGGTGACGCCACCCCCTACATCGTCAATGCTCGCTTTGCTTGCTCGAATTTCATCACGATAAAATTCATCGCCTGCTCCGCGGCGTTTCCTCTTCCCAAAAAATCGGGTATAACCCTCATTTTTCGGGAACCCTATATTTTTCGCACATGTAACGTTTGTTATCCATACCACATATCAAAAATAGCTGACTTTTATTTTCTTTCCCATTTGCATCAGACACTTTGACAAATCCTCGACAAGGTTCATTTTTATATTAAAATTAATGGGAAGATTCGGGTTTTGGTGCGCGGGATTGACCGCTCGTCCGACAAAAAAGTTAATGTCGGTTGCTTCCTCGAACAAAAGTCGGCAAATCAGTGACGCACCGTCACGCTTATATCCCCAGTGCGTATAACTTTCGTTATCCTTTAGATAATCCTTGGCGTATTCCAAAACCTTATTTATCGTTATCACGCCCTCGGTCACAAGGTCAACGCCCTCTATTTCGGCTATCGGCGGCACATCGGCGCTCTCGAATTTAAGGCTTGTCTTGACTGTCTTATGCAGGAACTTTGCCGCAATCGATGACGTTGTTCCGCCGCAGACGATATGCTTGCCTTCTTTTGAAAAGAACAGCGACATCATACGGTTTGCGTCATCTCTGTTTGACGGCGGTCCGAACAAAAGATTCATCGGCGCACGCTTTCTTATCTTTACAACACAGGCGGTTGCGTCATCACCCGGCTGTTCGCCATAGAGCCTGTTCACCTCATCGATGAGGATTGTCGCAAGGGTTTTTGACGTAAAATCATTGACGGTGAGCGGCGCGAGGAACTCGATAATATCATCTCTGTTCCAGCCGAAGTTATACGCAATTCCGATTCCTGCGTGGGGACAGCCGTCACTCATCGCGACAAAAATATCCCCCTCTTTCAGGCTTATCTCGGACTTATAGACCTTTTTACCGTCAATATTCATTTCCGACTTGGGATAGTCAAAGTTCTCGTTATCGCGGAACATTATCACGTGAGGATTATCATATTGGATAAGCTCTGCCACTTCGTTATTGATAAGGTGAATTATGGTAAAAGTCGAATACGCAACGCCCCTGACCGAGCATATCGGAAGGGTCGCGGCGATTGTCGATACACATTCCTCAAGCGAGATACCCTCTGCCATCATCGTTGAAATAATTTTTGATGTAAGGGTCGATAAGATACTCGCCTTTACGCCGCTGCCGAGGCCGTCGGCAAGCACGATAACCGTTGAATCATCGCCTTGCGGCACAACGTCAACGTGGTCGCCGCAAAGCTGTTCGCCATAGTGGTTTATGCTTTTATATCCTATATCCGCACATAAATTATTCATCCTCTATTGTCTCCTTTAATTTTGTCAATGCAATCTTTGTTTCCGCCGCTGTTTCGCCCAAAAGCGACGCTATATCCTGGACGATGCGCATCTGTTTGTCAACAACCTTATCCGCAATCTCAACCGTACGGCGGCTGATTTCCTCTTTCTTTTCTCTTATGTCCTCTTCGTCCGTTATATCGCGCATTATACATATGATAAGGCGGTATTCCTTGTCATAAAGGATTGTCTGTTCAACATACCGACCGTATTCGGCGAGAAACGTCTTTTGATTCCTTATCGGCTTTCCGCTCGCCAAGACCTCCATAAACGGCTTGGGGTCAAGCACCCGAACGACCAAATCGCCCATTATATCCTCGGCGCGCCTTAAATTGATGATTTTAAGAGCCGCTCCGTTTATCTGCTGAACCTCTAACGCCTCGTTCAGAACCATAAGCCCGTTCGGAGTGTTTTTGACAATCGTGTCCGAAAAGCTTTCGGCTTTGTCTTTGAGATACGGCAGACACATCGATATTTCCGCCTTACCCTGGATAATCGCAACCGCTTTTTCGCGGCAGGTATTATAGCCGCAAGAGCCGCAGTTTAACTCATCGGACGGTTTGAACTTGCCCATTCGGCGCAGCACTTCGTTTATTTCATCGTCTGTCGGGTCTTGAAGCTTTTTCTCTATCACCGTGAACGTCTTTTTGAGTTCAAGGCTGTCGGGCTGTTCGACTTTAAAGTCGTTCTTACCGGCAAAGTCCGATACAGCCATATAATCCTTAACGGGCGAGCGGTGGAATTTCTCCATAACGGGGCCGCCGACACAGCTTCCACTGCACGCCGACATCTCGATAAAGCATTTGTGAACCTTTCCGTTCTCGATGTCTTTAAGAGCCTGAATACAATTCTCAACGCCGTCAATCGCCATATATGTATAATCGGGGTTGTCCTGTTTCATCGTCTTTAAAATTCCACCCGTTGTCGGAAAGAACCGCGCGCGGCTGTTTTCATCGCTGTCGGTTTCGGGGGTCAATTCAATGCCCTCATCTTTGAGCCATTTCGTAAGCTCATCAAACGTCAAAACCGCATCGACAATTCCCTCATAATACTGTGCCTCGTCCTTTTTGGCAACGCACGGACCGATAAACACCGTCTTTGCCTCGGGAACGCGCTTTTTTATGTCCATACAGTGCGCCTGCATCGGTGACAGGACGTTCGCCAGATACGGAAGCTCTTTCGGAAAATATTTTTGGATAAGCAAATTGACCGAATGACAGCAGGACGATATTATAACATCGCTCTCTTGTTCGTCAATCATTCTTTCATATTCGTTTTTGACTATCGTTGCGCCGACCGCGGTTTCCTCTGCATCACAAAAGCCGAGTTTTTTAAGAGCCGTCCGCATTGAGCCGATACCGACACCCTCATAATTTGCGATAAAGGACGGAGCAAGGCTGACATAAACGGGCGCTCCGCCTTGGAGCAGGACTCTTACTTTTTCCGTTTCGTCAACGATTTGCTTTGCGTCCTGAGGACAGACAACGAAACAATGTCCGCACAGGATACATTCGTTTCCTATGATATACGCCTGGTTGCCCGAAAACCGTATCGATTTGACAGGGCAAAAGCGAATGCATTTATAGCAATTCTTACAGTTAGATTTTTTCAGCATAAGACAATCTGCCATAAGCTGTACCTCCTTTGATTTTTTTTACTTTAAATCCGCGCAAGCACGTTCTTTTCAAAAAACTCGTCCACATTATCGGGCGATACCGAAAAGAACTCATCGTCCACCGTCACACAGACTCCCTCTTGACATCTTCCCATACAGAACGTTCCCGATAACTCAACCTTATCGCCGAGGTTGTTCGCCGCAATCAACCGTTGTAACTCCTCCACGACCTGTCTCGAACCCTTGATATGGCACGACGAACCTATACATACTGTCACTTTCATAATAAATTTCCTCACTCTCTTTTAATTTTGTTTATCTTAATTTATATTAATTTTTATATATTTTATCCGCAAAATATGCCGCAAAAGCCCCTGCGGTGGAAACGTTCCGCCGCCGAGGCTCTTTTTATTCACTCATAATCGACAACGTTTATCCACGATTTCAAAAATTCCCGTTCTTTTTCGTTGCCTTTGACAAGCTGTGCCGCCGCAACAATCGGCATCCATTTTTTCACATATTTTAAATCCGTTTCGCTCTTTTCGCAAAACGCTTCCAAATACTTTTCCGCCGATGTTATTTCGCCGTCAAGCCAAAACTTTAAATATGTCCTCGCCGCGTCCGCCGACGCGTTGCCACAGGTCGCGTGCGCCCAGTCGATAATGTACACCTCGCCGTCATCGGTAACTATTACGTTTGACGGATTAAAATCACCGTGACAGAGCTTTGTATGATTCGGCATCGCCTTAATGCGCGCGTGCAAGTCATACCTCACCGTTGCCGGAAGGTCGGTTTGCCTTATCCTCTCATTCATTTTATCTTTGAGTTTAAAAAGCTTGGGGCATCTGACCGAATGCATTTTAAGCTGAAGTCCGACAAACATATCGATATATTCATCCCTTTTATCGGGGTTTTCCCGTATAAGCTGTGCCATTGTCTTTCCCTTGACATAATCCGACACTATTGTCCACTTTCCGTCAAAAACCGTAACAGAGCGCACCTTTGGAATATTCAGCTCGGTCTCTTCGATCCTCGCCAGATTCAAGGCCTCGCTCAATATATCCGCTTTTGAAAAGCCCTCGCCGAAAACCTTCATACAAAGGTCGCCGTCATGATATACTGTCTTGTTATTTCTCACTGCAATAATTCTGTCAAGTTTCATAATTCGCACTCCTTACACAAGATATTTCCTCGCCTATGATAAATTAATGCTGCTCAATCTCTGCCTTCGCATACACTTTGCCGTCCAAATTCATCCAGCTGAAAACTCCGTTTTCATAGGTCATACAGCTGTTTTCGCTGTTCTCTTTCGGGATAGACACCGAACCGGGGTTCATATATGTGATTTCGTTGTTCTCGCGGCATGCGGGAATGTGCGTGTGTCCGCAAAGCAGTATTCCGCCGCGTCCAATCGGCGGCGGATTATCCTCGCCGAATATATGTCCGTGGGTTGCGTATATCACCGCGCCCTCGGTCATAATCAGGGCGCTTTCCGACATAACCGAAAAGTCGAGAACCATTTGGTCAACCTCTGTGTCACAGTTGCCGCGGACGCACAAAATCTCATCGGCAAGCGGATTGAGCATCTTTATTACCTCTTTCGGCGCATAATCCCTCGGAAGGTCGTTGCGCGGTCCGTGATAGAGTATATCGCCGAGCAAGACAAGCCTTTCGGCGTGTTCGGCGCGGTATCTCTCAATCATCTTTTTGCAATAATACGCCGACCCGTGTATATCGGACGCAATCATCAGTTTTTTTATCGGGTTTTCGGTCGCTTTTATATTATATCGGTTCACGTTATTCTCTCCTTAAATTCATCGTCTGTGCCGTCTGTCGGAATTACAGTACCCTATGCCATTTATTCGTGCACTCGGGAGGATAATATCCGCCCCTACGGATTTTTACCCGAATTCACAAAAATTAACTTGTTCGTAAAATCGTGCCTATCGGAATATCTCACGCTTAGAGCGGCAAAGCTCGGTGATAAAGATATTGTCCAATTCCGACAGGTGATAATCGTTCCGATGCACCATAACGTCTTTGTATACCTTTGTGTTTTCCGCACATTTTACCTGCACAAGGTCATAGCGTTCAAGCAATGTCCGCGGAATCGGCGATACCCACATAAACGTCTGTGTGTTCCGCGCCATAAGCTCGAATTGGCTCGCGCGTTCGTACACAAAAATCCGCCGCCGCATATCGTCCGAAAGCTCCTCTTTTTTGACCGCCGCCATTGAGAGTGACGGCACGAACGGGTCGGCGTGGGCAATCTCGATATAGTTTTTCAAATCCGAAAACGTCACTATTTCCTTGTCAACGAGCGGACACTCCTTGTTCATCGCCAAAACATAGCTGAAATCGGTTATAAGCTCATACGACAGACCTTTTTCCTCAAACAAATTCTTATAGAATTTGTCAAAATGCTCGGCATAACGCACGATTCCGAGCTTGAACTCGTTTTCGGTTACGTTTTTTATCGTCCGCCGTGAATTTGTCTCTTTATAAAAAATCTCTGCGTCGCTCAGCTTGTTCACCGATTGTGCAAAGTTCGCAAACGCGTCCGAGATATAGCTTGACCTCGGTACGGAGATTGAAAATTTCTTTTTGTCGGTCGTACTTTTCTTGAACAAGCCCTCAACCTCATCGACCTGTTTCAAAATCGATGTTGCATATCTTAAAAACGTTTCGCCCTCGGGCGTGACAACCATACCTTTTGCGCTGCGTGAAAATATTTCGACACCGAGCGACGCTTCAAGTTCTTTTATCGCGCGGCTCAAATTCGGCTGGTTCATCAAGAGAATCTCTGCCGCCTTGTTTATCGAGCCGCACTTTGCGACCTCGACCGCATATTTCATATGTAGAATATTCATACCCTCACACCCAATCAAACATTTTTTGACAAAATTATCCGCCGCAATCCGCCCCGATATTTCTCGGCGCGATTACTTTAAGCACTCTTTGACAAATTTATTTTTTCGCATCTTTCTTCTATTATACTAAATAAATTCGTCGTTGTCAAAGATTATTTAAAAAATATTCGTTCATTTTATGTTCGGGCATTCCGTGCGAACCTCTTTTTATTATATTTCGGTCGGTTTATCCGAACCGTCCATAACCACCGTATTTGTCGAAAGCATAGGCTCGTTGAGCAAATCCGCCGATTTTAATCAAAAAATTACTTGACAAAGCGATGAATCTTGACGCTCTCGCCGAAAGGTTTCATATTTCAAAGCAATGGCTTATATCTCAGTTTAAGAAATACACAAATTCCACGCCTATGGAATATCTGTGTACAATGCGGATTCAACAGGGGAAAAACTGCTTGCGAACAGCACCTTGACCATCGGCGGGATTGCCGAACGATGCGGTTTTGAAAACATATATTATTTCAGCAACAGTTTTAAAAAGTACACAAACATTTCACACATACAGTATCGGAAAACTTTAGGTTATAGATAAGGCGCAATATACTTCCGCAAAGCCCAATAGGTTTTGCGGAATAGAGGAGCGGTAGCCGATAAAAGCGAAGCCGTATTTTTGAAAAAAATACGGCAAGCCAAAAGGCTTGCCGCGACGTGGTGGAGATGGGGGGAATTGAACCCCCGTCCGAAGAAGCGTCCCCACAGGGCACTACGAGCGTAGTTTGTGATTAATATTCCCGATTGTCACAGGTTCACAAACATCCCCGTGAAATCGGTAGCTTCATAAATTCATGGCGAAATCAAAGCTTTTTTCGCTCACGTTCACCGCGTTTGATGATACCCTAATCTGTGAGTGCGGTAGTCACAGCAGAGCAGCTGCGTTAATTAGGCAGCGTATGCTACTTGATTGTTAGCGTTTAATTTTAAAAGTTTGGGTTTGATGCGCAGAACCCTCTGCGGCTCGCTCCCTGAGTCTCCGCGACCCCGTCGAAGCCTTTACATCCCCGTATATGAGCGGCGATTAATATCGCCGCATAGATTGTTTTATTGCTCTTTAAAATCGTTTATCCAGCGAACCGACATATCAATCCAGTTCGTAACGGCAGGAACCCTCATACCTTCGGTACAGGTGATATAGTCGCTCGTTGCGAGACCGTGCTGACCGTCGGGGTAAATGTGCATTTCAAACTTGACATTATTTTCTTCAAGAGCGTTTGCAAAGCGCAGGGCGCTTACTACCGGGACAGCATTGTCGGTATATGTGTGCCATATGAACGCCTGAGGTGTTTTGTCAGACACGTGCTTTTCAAGCCATGCAAGCGGCTCAACAGAATCACGGCCGCCGATAAAGTTATTTATCGTTCCCATATGAGTGCGACCTTCTTCGCCGGTTATAACAGGATATCCGAGGATAATTCCGTTCGGTCTGTTTGAACCATCGGAGATTCCCGAATATTTGATAACATCGGGATGATTCCAATGCACGCCGAGACTTGCTACAAGATGTCCGCCGGCAGAAAATCCGGCAACAAAAATTTTGTTTTTGTCAATCTTGTGTTCGTCAGCAATTTTTCTTACATAAGAAACAGCTTTTGACAATTCGCATACGGCAGCAGGCCAACTCGAAGGAGCGATAGAATAGTCAAGCACAAAAGCGTGAAATCCCGCCGCACAGTATTTGAGCGCAATCGGCTCGGCTTCTCTCGGTGAAGTAAATTCATATCCGCCGCCGGGACATACGATTACAGCGGGACGGTTTGTGTTTCCGCTGTCAATTATGTTGCGGTTATCCAAAATGTAGGTTGTAAGCGTTGTTTGACGCGGTGACGGTTTAACGCCCATTGCCGCATAGTCAACATTTATGTTTATAACGTTGTTTATCATAATAATCTCCATTCCGCCGCCCTGCGTCGGCACAAAAAGTAAATTAAATATCTCTTATCGGCAGGGCAAGGAATGACAAGAGATTATTACGCCCATGTGCATTTCTTCGCGTATGCGAAGAAAATTTTGCACGGGCAATTAAATCCGCCGGAGGCATAACGTGAAAGGAACTTTCACGTTAAACACTTCCTTAATGATTATATAATTTGTTTTATCTGTTTATCTGTAGTTTGCTTTAAGCGCGCGGTCGATATTGCGTTTTGCATCGCGTTCGGCAGCGGTCGCACGTTTGTCATAGTTCTTTTTGCCGCGGCAAATACCGACAGCAAGCTTTACACGCTGTCCTTTGAAATAGAGCCGCAGAGGGATAATCGTACAGCCCTGTTGAGATGTAACGCCGATAAGCTTGTTTATCTCGCGCCGATGCAAGAGCAAGCGCCGCTCGCGCAGCGGTTCGTGGTTATAAAAGCTCCCGTGTTCATACGGGCTTATGTGCATACCGATGAGGATTGCTTCGCCCGTTCGGCACGAAATAAAACTGTCTTTCAGATTCACGCGCCCGAGACGAATCGATTTTACCTCTGTCCCGACAAGCTCGATGCCTGCCTCGATTTCTTCGTCCACAAAATAGTCGTGGTACGCCTTTTTGTTTTGTGCAATAAGTTTTGTGTTTGCCGCCAAGCATCTCGCCTCCTTGTCATTGGGGTAGCTTTAAAAAGTATATCTCATTAAATCTATATTATACGCTGATTTATTTAAAAAGTCAAGCAAAAAAAGTTGAATTTTGCATTTGTTTCAAAAAAGTTAAAAAATGAACATAAAAAATGACTTGCCGCAAAGACGCTGCATTTTAAAAATCAAAAAAATGTAAAAATATATTGTATTTGAGCCGTTCGTCCCAATTCCGCGGTTGACAAATCTGCCGATTTGTAGTAAAATGATACAAGAGTGTCATTTGACGCAAATGTTAAAATGCAAATGTTAAAATTTATATTGGTTTAAAGGAGACGGTACAATGTACGGAAAAAGGGGAACAGCGGTTTTTTTGACTGTACTGTCTGTTTTTGTGCTTGTGTTCGGCACATCGTGCGCGGCGAAAAAGGACGCCGATTCTGAATACGTTCTTCCGGGGAACAGACCCGATATGAAGATGTATATGAAATATGAAAAGGTTGAGCCGAACGGCGGCATAACCGAAAAGAATATTTCGTGTACGGGGGTCGGTGCAGCAGAGGCTCTTAAATTATTTGACAGTGATGCAAATACATACCCGACATCGGACACGGATATGACGGTAACCCTCGATATGGGTTGTGACATAATCTTTTCGCAGATACGGTATTACACGGCGGCTCTCGATGCGGCAAACGGAAACAATTGTTTGGGGACGAGGTTTTATGCCTCGGCGGATAACAAAAAATTCGTTGAGCTTGCGGTGATTGAGGAAAGCGAACCGCCCGAAAAGACGAAAAAAGAGATTGATTTCAGCGGTTTTGGCGTGTATCGGTATTTTAGGGTGACGATTCCGTCAAAGGCGAATTTATCCGAGATTGAGTGGCTCGGTACAGAGGGTCTTAATATTCAAAAACGTGCCGATGGTTTGAGTGATGTCAATATTTCTCTTGAGGCGTATGATATAAGACGGAATTTCGAGGCGACAATCCTTGCCGTGGCGTATAACAAAAACAATGTTATGAAAAAAATGGCGGTTTATCAGCGCGACTTTACAAAGAACGCCGTTGAAACGCTTGATATAAAAATAGCCGGTACGGCGGCGGAGGAAGGCGACAGCTATCGCGTTATTGCGCTGAATAATAACAGCGGGGGTTCGGCGATTTCGGCACCGCTCGAATATCGCATAAACAGCGCGGCAGCAAAATTCAGCGTTGCCTCGGTATTCGGCAGCAATATGATTATCCAGGCGGATAAACCCATTATAATATGGGGAAAAGCGCCAAAAATGCGTGAGGTCAAGGTACAGCTGACGAGCAAGCTCGGGAATGTTCCCGAACGGACGGCAACAGCGGACGAAAATTCGAACTGGGAGGTCAATCTCGGAACTCTGTCCGAGGGCGGCGATTACACCCTTACGGTCAGATGTGACGGCGAGGTTGTCAAGTATAAGAACATAACGGTCGGCGATGTGTGGATTTGCACAGGTCAGTCGAATATGGACTATTATATGATGAACGGTGACGACACGGCGAAGGAACTTAAAAATCCCGAAACGGTTAAAAATAAAAATATCCGAGTTATGAACCTTTGGAATATGGGAACGGGCGGTGCGGCAAGCCCGGTGGATAACCTTCCGCTGAGCGGCGTTCCGTGGCGCGAGTGTGACGCCGATACAATTGCGTACTGTTCGGCGGTCGGATATTATTTCGCAAAGGATATTCAAGCCGCATCGGACAAACCTGTCGGAATCATAAATATTGCGGTCGGTGATACCGAGATAAACCGCTGGATTTCGAAGGGAACAAAAAGCGGAACATTCACATCGACCGACGGCGACCTTTATAACAACAGGATAAATCCGCTCAGCCGTCTGGCAATAAAGGGAATAATTTTGTACCAGGGCGAGGCGGATCAATACAGAACGCATCTGACATCAGCGACATATTCCGATGCGATGTCGGGACTTATCAATTCGTACAGAGGTATCTGGGGCGCGGATTTGCCATTTTATTGGGCACAGCTTGCCAGATATAAGGTTGATGAGTCTCTAATCAGAGAGGGACAGCGCGAAACGCTTTATAAGGTATCGAACAAAAAGAATATCGGAATGATAAGTCTTTTGGATATTTACGGTCGGTACGAGGGCGGCACGGGCAGCTGTCGCGAAGATATTCATCCGTGGGATAAAAAGACGGTCGGCGAAAGGTTTGCGCGTCTTGCAAAGCGTGACTGTTACGGCGGCAAAGATGCGGCAACAGGACCGATGTTCAAGTCGGCGGCGGTTGTCGGAAACACAATTGTCGCAACCTTTGAATCGAGCGGAAACCTTTCGGTAATGGATAAGAACAGATACGCCGACAGGGTGACGGACGAAAAAATAAGGACGGAAAAACTCGATACGACCAAGCTTTATGAGTTTGAAATAGCGGCTGCGGACGGAGTGTTCAAAGCGGCGGATGCGAAGATTGACAAGAATACGGTTATTCTGTCGAATCCCGAGATAAAGACACCGATGTATGTCAGATACGCATGGGGTGCGTATCCCGAAATGCCGAATCTCACCGATGATTCGGGACTCCCGGCGGCAACCTTTACAACCTTGACGGAAAAACAGACCGCCGCACAAACCAATTCAAAAGTCGGTAATGCTCAAAGATGATGCGGAACGGTTGCTGAATAAAACGGTGCGCAAAACCGAAATACAAACTTTACAGATAAGATGTGACGCAAAAAAACAGAGATAATCTCGGGCGATAACGCCTTTGATTATCTCTGTTTTTGAATTTATAATATGTTTGATTATTCGCTGTCCGAATCCGAATCTGACTCGGAATTCGTGAAATTCGGGACAAGTTCGCGAATGTCATTTAAAACATATTCGGCGTGATTTTGCGTGAAGTATGATAACATTCCGTCACCCTCGACACCCGTTAAAACGCCGAGAAAGTCAAAACCGCCGCTTTTCGCCGACATCAAATCAGACGGGGCATCGCCGACGATCAGTGTACCCTTTAATTTTGATTTATCAAAATTACCGTTATGCAGGTCGGCATCCGAGTATTCTTTGCCGAGCGCCGCTTTTAAAAATACGAACGGGTCGGGCTTTGCAAGAGGAAGTTCGGGCTTGAGAGCTTGCTCTGCCTCGCATACCTCATCAAAAGACGCGAATAAATCGAGGTCAAAACAATCGATAATTCCGTGCATTTTAAGAGGATTGATTATCTCATCTCTCGGGCGGCCGCTTCCGATGCCGAGAACGATGTTTTGACTTTTCAAATATTCCAAAGTCGATTTTACTTCGTCATCGTCAAATAAAAGTTCGTCATTGACCTTTATACCCTCAAATTCAGCACAGCCGTCATACCAAAGGTCAAATACTTCCAAAAGCTCTTGCCAAAGACCGTCATTGCCACGCATAAAGTGCTTTTCTTCATAATTCGGCATTGCGTGGGATGCAAGACTGCCGAGCGTAAAGTACACATCGGGGGCTTTTTGTTCGATGTTTTCGATAAACATACAAACGCTTTGAAAATGCGCCGCATCCAATGATTCAAGCTCGGGGTTCAAGTATTTTGAGATACAAAATACTGTGTATAACAAGTCCCAGTTAGTGTTGATGCCAAGGCGTTTGACCGCCTTGACGGTTCTGCCGCCGCACATAATTGTTGTATAAATATGTTGATATTGCCTGCGGCAATACTCGCGGTCAATGCCGCCGATACCGTAATGTTCGGAATCGAACAATAAATCGTATGCGCCGAGAGCCGCCGCCTGCCAATAGGCAAGCTCGGAGGTTATTACCCCGTCCAGGTCAAATATTATTTTGTTATAGTTATTCAGATTTAATTTCATATATAACCTCACCGGCAACCCCGGATGTCTTTCCGATTCTGTTTTTATCAAAGGCGAGAGCACCACCGAGAGCTATTCCGAAAGCACGATAGACCGCCTCCCAGATGTGGTGTCCGTTTGCGCCCTTTTGTATGTCGATGTGCAAGGTGCATCTTGCACCCTGAACAAATCCGTCAAGAAATGTGATAAGCTCTTCCGACGGCATACCCTCAACATTTTCGGCGTATTCAATCGCCGAGCTGAAATCGAGATATGAGCGATCCTCAAACGAAATTACCGCGTCCGCCTTTGCTTCATCGATAATTCCCGTTGCAAAGCCATAACCCGAGGTGCGGTTGACTCTGACGAATTCACCGACAGCCTTTCCGAGGGTCATTGACGCGTCCTCACATACGAGATGAATAAGCTGAAAGTCTGGCATATCGAGACTGATGTCAATATTCAGCCCCGCACGCCATGCGATATGCTCAATCATATGATTCAAAAATGCAATCGGTGTGGCAATATGCTTACGATAATCCGCTTTGAGCTCACCCTTTTCTATCGTGACCGATACGCTGCTTTCGGATGTCTTGCGTATTGCGGTCACTTTGCGCTTTAAATAATTATCCATTATTTTCTCTCCTTTACGGCGAGACCGTGAGTGTCAAAGCCCTCAACGCACGCAATTTTATAAGCATAATTTCTGACTTTTTCGAATCCGTCACGGCTTGCGTATCCGACAGACGAACGCTTTAAAAAGTCCATAACCGAAACGCTCGAATATGTCTTTGCCGATTGTCCGGTCGGGAGGATTGCGTTCGGACCGAGAACAAAGTTACAGAGTGTAACCGGGGTATAGTCACCGAGCAGTATCTCGCCGGCGTTCTTGATTTTGGGAAGAACCTCGAACGGCTTTTCGGTCATAACCTCCATATGTTCGGGCGCGTATTCGTTGACGAAAGCGATACTCTCGTCAAGGTTTTCGGTGATTATCGCACCGCCGTATGTAGAAAAGCCTTTCGTTACAAAATCGCGGCGCTTGTCCGAAATTTTTTCGAGCTGGCGTTCAACAATCGGAACGACCTTTTCAACCAATTCGGCAGAGTTCGTAACGAGCAGAGCTGCCGAGTCGGGGCCGTGTTCCGCCTCTATCATAAGGTCAAGAGCGACCTTTTCGGGGTCGGCGTTTTCGTCCGCAAGAATGATACATTCGCTCGGACCTGCCGGAAGGCCTGCGTCTATGTAATTGGCAAGAACGCGCTTTGCCGCGGTTGCGTAAGAGTTGCCCGGACCGATTATCTTGTGGCATTTTGGAATTGTTTCCGTTCCGTATGCAACGGCTGAAACAGCCTGAATGCCGCCGACCTTGTATATCTCGGTAATACCGATGATTTTGGCGGCGGCAAGAATCGCGTCATCAACATTGCCCTGTTCGTTCGGCGGCGTTACAACAACGATTTTTTCCACCCCGGCAACAACGGCGGGGATGCCAAGCATAAGCATTACGGACGGAAAGCTGCCCTTTCCTCTCGGAACGTACAGACAAACATCGACTATCGGCGTGGTCTTTTCGCCTACAAGCAAGCCCTTGTCCACCTCGGTGAACCACATTTCCTCGGGCATCTGTTTTTTATGGAAGTCGCGGATATTGCGTGCCGCATATTCGATTGCCTCACGCGTTTCGGCGTCCAGACGCTTGTAGCCGTCCTCGATTTCCTCGGGTTTAACCTTCATCCTGTCGGCGGTGAGGTCAACGCGGTCGAATTTCGAAGTGTATTCCAAAACCGCCTTGTCACCCCTTGCGCGAATGTCATCCGAAACCTCTTTTGCGAGCTGCATCTGTTCGCTGATGTCCGTTTCGGCACGCTTTAGTATATACGCCTTTTTCTCGGCCGTCATTTCGTTAAGCTTGTAAATGTTCATATTTAATCTTCCTTTCCGATGAGGTATTTGCTTTATATTAAAGATATGTATATTATACTCCAATAACCGCCCGTCCGCAAGAGCCGAACGGCGATAAAAACAAATTTCTGCATATTTTACAAATATTTGTTCGGTCGGATATTCGTTTGTGACATAATTTCGTAAACCCTGTCGAATCCGAGCTGTGATTTCCATAATTTCATTGCGGATTTGTCTTTTAAGATTGCCGATGCGTTCTTGGCAAGCGTGATTTCAGATGTTTTTTTAGCCGCTGATATGATTTGCCGTCCGATATAGTTAAAATCGAGGATTTTAACATACGGCGGTTCGGCGGCGGACTTTGACAAACCGAGATATGCACAAAGCAGGGCGCGCCGAATACGGCTGTACGCATATCGCTTTGACTTGACCGCGGCGCAAAGACCTGCGAATGTTTCGGCATACATAACCTCGTGTTTTATCTTGTTTTCAAGACCCTCGGAAATATCGGGTGCGGCGGCGAGCCGCTCTTTCGGCATAAGACACAGAGAACCGAGTATTGCTGCATCGGCGGTTGTGGGGTCAAAGGCTTTTGCCGTGCGATATATATTGGCTGCCGGGGAAGGAACAAGCGGTGAAATATTATCTCTGTCTTGAAGCATTTTACGTAATTTTGTTGCCGAGGCGGTTATGCCGCTGATTTCGTCACTGTCGTGCATTGCGCCGACGCGCTTTATCAGTACGGGTTCTATTGATGAATTGCGGCGTATCAGAGCCTTTAGATATTCTATTGCCAAAAGGTTATTAGGCTTGCTCAAAGGTTCGGTAATACCAAAACCGAGGATATTTGCCGCTGCCGCGGCGCGTGCGGCGGCGAACGGCGCACCCGATTTTAATTCATCCGCAAGCGCGGACTTGAACCGCGGCGGTTCGGCGGCGAAAAATTCGGCGATTTCTTTTAATTTCGATAGATCGGGTTCTTCCGCACCAAACACAAGATAATCGACACAGCCGAGCGAGTCGAGTATATACACGGCGCGATCGGCGTAAATCTCGGCAGAGCGCAGAACGCAATCTGTTGGATTTTCCAAAACAAGGTCGATTCCGCAAGAAATTGCGGCGGCGGCGCGGACGCTTTTGTCAAAGACGGCGAATTCGCCGCGCTGGACAAAGTTACCGCTCATAAGTCCGATAAAACCGTCACAGCCAAGCTCTGTGCGCGCGGTATCGATTTGGTGTTTGTGGCCGTTGTGAAAGGGGTTATATTCGCATATTACGGCGGCAATTCGCATATTAAGTCCTCCGATTATAACGTTGTCGCAGATGTCCCCCGCCTCATAGGCGGCGGATTCCATTCCGAAATTTCAGTGGGAGTCATAATCTCCCACTGAAATCCTGAGGAGCCAATGCCCCCTGCGACTATTGCAATCTGTCGCAAGCTCTGCTCTTTGCAAGCAAAGCAGGAGCATTGCTCCGATTATAATTTTTATATTAAATATATCACATAAATCAAAAATGTCAAGCGAAAAATATATTTCGGATGCGTTTTTCGGCTGCGGCGAACGGTTTTACGGCGATTTGCGCAAAAAGTTGCACAAATATATATTTTTTTACAAATTCCTCTTGTATATTGAATTTTTTTGTATTATAATAGAGAACAGATGGTTTTAACCAATTAATAAAATTTTACAGTTATATTTGTTTAAATTAGCATGGAGGCACGTTAAATGAGTAAGTTTTTGGAAACAATTAAAGAAAGAGCCAAGTCTGATAAAAAGACTATCGTTCTTCCCGAATCGATGGACAAGAGAACCTTCGAAGCGGCGGAAAAGATTTTAAAAGAGGGAATCGCGAATCTGATTATATTGGGTACGCCCGAGGAAATCGCAGAATACGGAAAGGAATATGATATTTCGGGCGCAACCGTTATTGACCCCCATACATACGAAAAAACAGAGGAATATCTCAATTTGTTTGTTGAATTGAGAAAGAAAAAAGGTTTGACATATGAACAGGCAAAAGAAACCGCTCTCGGCGACTATATGTATTATGCATGTCTTATGGTTAAAGCCGGAGATGCGGACGGCGTTGTTTCGGGTGCTTGTCACTCAACGGCGAATACACTGCGCCCGAGCCTTCAGATTATAAAGACAAGACCGGGTGTAAAGCTTGTGTCGGCATTCTTTTTGGTTGTTGTTCCGAATTGCGAATACGGGTCTGACGGAACATTCATATTTGCGGACAGCGGTCTCGAACAGAACCCCGACCCCGAAAGACTTGCGGCAATCGCCGCATCATCGGCTGAATCGTTTGAACTTTTGGTGCAAGAAAAGGCTCTCGTTGCCATGCTTTCGCATTCTACAAAAGGTAGTGCAAAGCACGCCGATGTAACCAAAGTTGTTGAGGCAACCGAAATTTGTAAGAGCGAATATCCCGATGTTACGGTTGACGGCGAGTTACAGTTAGATGCCGCAATCGTTCCCGAGGTTGCCGCATCAAAAGCACCGGGAAGCTCTGTTGCCGGCCGTGCAAACGTTCTCGTGTTCCCCGACCTTGACGCAGGAAATATCGGTTATAAGCTGGTTCAAAGACTTGCAAAAGCAGAGGCATACGGACCTGTTACCCAGGGTATAGCGATGCCGATAAATGACCTGTCGAGAGGATGCAGCGCGGACGATATTGTCGGGGTTGTTGCCATTACCTGTGTACAGGCTCAATAATTTATGTGGATTTGGCATACCGAATGTGGACTCGGTATAGAATAAATAAAGATTTTAAATTGAAAGGTGAATTTTAAATATGAAAGTTCTTGTAATTAACGCAGGGAGCTCATCCCTCAAATATCAGCTTATCGATATGGATACCGAGGCTGTTATGGCAAAGGGTTTGTGCGAGAGAATCGGTATTGACGGCTCAAAACTCAATCACACCCCGAACGGAAAAGATAAGGTTGTAATAGAAAAAAATATGAAAGACCATTCCGATGCAATCGCGATGGTTCTTGACGCTTTGACAGACAAAGACCACGGCGTTATCGCGGATATGAGCGAGATTACCGCGGTGGGTCATCGTGTCGTACACGGCGGCGAGCTTTTCAGCAAGTCGGTTGTTATCGATGATAAGGTAAAGGACGCAATAAAAGAATGTACGCCGCTGGCACCTTTGCACAACCCGGCGAACCTTATAGGTATCGAGGCTTGTGAAAAAGCAATGCCGGGCGTTCCCCAAGTCGGCGTGTTTGACACTGCTTTTCATCAGACAATGCCCAAAGAGGCGTATATGTACGGACTTCCGTATGAGCTTTACACCGATTATAAAGTAAGACGTTACGGTTTTCACGGAACATCTCACAAATATGTTACCGCGCGCGTTGCCGAAATCCTCGGCAAAAAGCCTGAAGATTTAAAGATAATCACTTGTCACCTCGGAAACGGTTCGAGCCTGACGGCGGTTCGGAACGGAAAGTCTGTTGCGACATCCATGGGATTCACTCCGCTTGCGGGAACGGTTATGGGTACACGCTGCGGAAGCATTGACCCTGCAATCGTTAAGTTTATTGCCGATACAAAGGGAATGTCACTTGCAGAGGTTGATAACCTGCTCAATAAAGAGTCGGGCGTTTACGGAATCTCGGGCGTAAGTTCAGACTTCCGTGATTTGGACGCGGCGGCGAGCGAGGGTAACGAGCGCGCAAAGCTTGCTCTTGATATGTTTGTATACAGCGTTCGCAAGTATATAGGTCAGTATATCGTTCAGATGGGCGGCGTTGACGTTATCGTGTTCACCGCAGGTGTCGGCGAGAATGACGGAAAGATGCGCGAGGCTATCACAAACAACCTTGAGTTCCTCGGAATCTCGCTTGACAAAGAGAAGAACGCAAAGATAAGAGGAAAAGAAGAAATCGTAAGTACCCCCGACAGCAAGGTTAAGGTTGTCGTTGTTCCCACGAACGAGGAACTTATGATTGCACGCGATACAAAGGAATTACTTGCATAAGAGGATATAAATATCGACGGTAATAAAGAGCATAACAGCGCATTTTGCGCTGTTATGTGCATATTTCGGGATTTTGAGAGAGGAAGTGGCACTAATGAAAGATACAGAAAAATTTGAAAAGCCCGACAAGGGCGGAAAATCTTTCGGAACACGCGGCGGAGCGGCTTTTGAATACGAAAAAATGACGGATGAAGAAGTGGTGGAGCTTTCAGCCGCAGGCGACAGACGTGCCACGGAGTATATTTTGGCAAAGTACAAAAACCTTGTCAAAAGCCGCGCAAAGGCATATTTTATCGCCGGTGCGGACAGAGATGACATTGTTCAAGAGGGAATGATAGGTCTGTTTAAGGCAATACGTGATTTTGACATAACAAAACAGCCGACATTTCGCGGTTTTGCCGAAATGTGCGTAAAGCGCCAGATTATAACGGCGATAAAAGCGGCGTCACGGCAAAAGCATATTCCGCTTAATTCGTATGTTTCGCTCAGCGAACCTCTGTATGACGATAACGAGGATAAAACGCTTGTTGATATGCTTGCGGCGAGAAAGACGATTGACCCCGAAGAAATGTTTTTGCGCAGAGAAAAGAACGAAATGCTAAACGCGGAGATAGAGAGCAAGCTCAGCGATTTGGAAAAAACGGTGCTGTCGCTCTATCTCGGCGGTATGAATTATCACGAGATTGCGGCGGAGCTTAGCCGAACGCCCAAATCGATAGACAACGCCCTGCAGCGTATTAAGAATAAGCTGTATAAGGGCAAAAAATAGATTTTGCAAGCGTTATGCTTGACCAATGCCGAGAGAATTTTGCGAACATAACAGACGAGCCGCGCGGATAATTGCAATCCGTTAAATCAAAATAATTTTATTGAATTAATTGCCCGATGCCCATACGATTGCCAAGCCCAACCGCAATGTAAAAATTATTTTGATTTTGATTGCGTACAAGCAACAGGGTTCCCGAAAAATGAGGGTTTTACCCGAAATTTTTTGGGAAGAGGAAACGCCGCAAAAAAGGCGATGAATTTTATCGTGATAAAATTCGAGCAAATAAAGCGAGCGATGACGACGTCGAGGACGCCGTCCCCTACAGGATTGTGACACACGCACAAACGGCACAGATTATATGGAGAAATTTTATGAATTTGTTTTTTGAACAACGTAATGTAAGAACAACCGCCCTGCGTGGCGACCTTGAATGGGCTACGCACCTGCATACCGAAATTGAAATGGTATGTATGCGCCGCGGAAAGTGTGACGCGTATATAGACGGAAGCTGTTATGAATTATCCGAAGGCGACTGTCTTATAATCTTTCCGAACAGGATTCATGATTACAGAAACGGACGAGATGATTTGGCGGATGTTTTGATTGTAAGTCCCGGTGCGGTCAGTGAGTACAACGGAATTTTCTCGAAAAAACTTCCGATTTGTCCGCATATTCCGAATGTGTCGCCGCAGATACGGCGGCTTTTTTCCGATGCGTATGAGTTCGAGGGCAAGTATGTCGATTCGGTTCGCCGAGGGTATTGCACAGCAATTATAGGTCGGCTGTTCGAACAAATGGAGTTTCGCGAAATGGGCAGCAGTGACGCAAAGACTGTTCAGAACATCCTTGATTATTGCGCCGAGCATTATCGAGAGGCGGTGACGGTCAGCACCGTATCCGCGGCATTGAATTTGAGCGAATCATATGTTTCGCATATTTTCAGCGACCGCCTTTTGATGAGTTTCAGGAGCTATATCAATTCGATGCGTATTCACGAGGCAATGCGGCTTATCGAAGAAGGAAAGATGAGTTATACCGAAATTGCCTATGAAACGGGATTCGGTACGATACGCACATTTAACCGTGCCTTTTCGGCACACGCAGGATGTACGCCGAGCGAATATAAAATAAAAGAAAGTTTAAAATAACAAATACCTATGAAAACGGCGCAGCGGTCATAAAAACGCCGATTTCTTGTCAAGCCTTTTACAGATAACTTTAATTATCCCAAATCCGACATATTTGTCGCTGATGAAACATACATAAAAGTTAAAGGTATTAAAGGTTATCTCCGGCTCATTATGGACGCTGTTTCCCGCTCAATCATCGGTTACAGAGTTTCCGATAACCGCGGTGTCGGAGCTTGTATTTTAGCTATGCGTATGGCTTTTAAGAATATTGTGAAGCTCCCAAAAACATTTAAGTTTATCGCTGGCGAATACCCGGCTTATCCGTTAGCTGCACAGCAGTTTGCCTTATGTTTGAAAGTGGCGATACTATGCCGGGCAAATGGCAGATGCTTATTTATCTCGGTCAGAAAACTGTTGCACATAATTTTTTACCTTAGCAAACAAACGGGGTCAAAGCCCCAAGTCGGCATTGACCCCGTTTTTAAAATGGAACGAAAACTTTATGCGGCGTTTAACATCTTTTCTATAAATATTCCGTAACCCCGAACGGGATTATTAATAAATACGTGTGTTATTGCACCGACAAGTTTTCCGTTTTGAATTATCGGGCTTCCGCTCAGGAGTGTTGTCAATATGGGACAACAAATTTTTGTAAATTTTATTCAGAATTTTATTGATTTACAACCTTGTTTTGGTGAAATTGTATGATGCGGTCTATTTCATCAATATAATTCCACTCTATGTTAATAACATTGTCAGGATAAACAGTTATCTTTTTAATAAGCTCTTTGGTCAGCTCCGGTGTTAACTCGGAAATTTCATTATATCCGGTCATCTGTTTTGCTGCCTCGGAAACTTCTGAATTTTCCAAAATATATTTTTCATTTTGGGCAAGTCGTTGCTTTATTACAGAAGCTTTCATTTTTAACTCAGTTTCTGCAGATGCCCCATCGGCTTTTTTCTTGAGGTAGTCCTCTTTGGAAAGATTCCCGGTTGCATATTCTTCATAAAGATTCATTTTTGATGACATGATTTTTTCCAGTTGTCGTTTAATTTTTCTATACTCAGATTGCAATAATTCCTGCTTTGTTTTAAAAGCCTCTGTGTTTTTTGACAATTCTTTCAAATGTGTATCAACAAGTCTGCATTGGGTAACGATAGCCCTTAGAACCACATCATAGAGTGCACTGTTATCTATCCGAATATCAGCACAGCCTATCTCGCTATAATATCTTGCGGACGAACATAACCAGTTTTTATTTTTTTCTTTCCCTTTTTGAAGTTTGTTTCCGCAGCAACTGCAAACAAGAAGCGAGGTAAATGGGTTGTTTATTCTTTTACCTTTTGATTTTTTACGTGAATGTATTGCGGTTTTTGCCTGATAAAACAATTCTCTTGAAATAATCGCCTCATGTGTATTTGGAATCACAAGGCGTTCTTCTTCCGGAATCATCTTTACGTTATTGCTGCCCACACGAACAACATGCGATTTGAAAGGTTCGGTATCGCCGGTGTAAATTCTGTTCGCTAAAATATTCCTCACGGACTCAAAATTCCAAAAGGTGCGTATACGATAATTTTTGCTACGGTATTTTGACAGGTGCATAGATGGAGTTGGGATATGCTTTTCATTCATTAAACGCGCAATACTTGTGATTGTCATACCGTTTGAAGCATAGGTGAAAATATCTTTAACCACACACTCGACTTCATCATCAACAACAATCGTATTTTTTCTTTCCCCTTTTTTATACCCATACGGGGCATTTCCGTAAACAAATTCTCCATTCAGCTTTTTCAGATCCACAGCACTTTTTATTTTTTTGGATATATCCTTACTGTACATGGTATTTATCAAGTTCTGAATGGTTATATCCCAGCCACCGGTGGTTTCTCCCAGTTTATAGCTGTCAAAATTTTCATTGATTGAAATGAATCTGACATCATATGCCGGGAAGATGAATTCGAGAAAATGTCCTGCTTCCAAATAATCTCTTGAAAATCTCGACAGATCTCTTACAATAATGGTTCTTACACGACCCGATTCAACCTCTCGGATTAACTTTTGCATCGACGGACGATTCATATTTGTGCCTGTAAAACCGTCATCAACCAATTCAACAAAATCATCTGCGTTACCGATATTTTTATTTATAAACTGTCTGATGCACATTCTTTGAGAAGATATGCTGCAGCTTTCTTTAATAGAGCCGTTTTCTGTGTCTCCATCTTCCAAGGACAGTCTGAGGTAATAATAATCAAGCTGATTGCTCTGCATGACATTTCACCTCGAATCTCTTTATTTGGTTCATAACGTTTATATACGGATCGGAATAAGCAAGAATGATTTTAACATGCGTTCGGTCATAAATCAAAATCTTTTCGACCAAAACATCCAGCGTGGCACGATCTATAACAGGCAGCTTTTGAAATTCTTCCATAGCATTCAGCCATCTGTTTGCATCATTTACAATTGTGTCAATGCTGTCTAAATCCTTTTGTAATTTAATAATCTCGTCCGATAGTTTCCTGTGTTCTTCTTCAAATCTTGAGTGCATATAGTCATAATCACTGCGATCAACAATCCTATTTGTCAAATCCACAAGTAATTGTTCCATCTTGAGTTCAAGATTTCGCTTTTTGTTCATAACACTTTTCATATGTTGATTAACGCCGGAAGAGAATTGCATAACGCCCGGCATAGAGTGAAAATCATCAACAAGCTTTCTAACATCAACCAAAATTTTAACTTGCTGATTCAATGCATTTTCAATGGCTTGCATAATTGTTTCCTGTCGGATATAATGACTTTTGCACTCTTTATGCCTTGAATAACGATATCCGCTGCAATCGAAAAATATTCTGCTCGGTGTCTTGGCATTCGGCCTTGCACATCCTTTCCCCGACGACATTATTTTACCACAATCTGCACAGTATAATTTGTCGTAAAAAAGGGAACGATAATCATATTCCGGATCAGCTCTTTTTTCAAAAGAATTACGCTTGTCCTGTTCTTTTTGGTTTACTTTTTGAACCTCATCAAAAAGTTCCTGCGAAATAATGGCAGGATGCATATTCTCTAAAATCTGCCATTCTTCCTTTGAACGCCTGGTTTTAGGCATTAAAATCTTATCTCTTTTTACTTTTCCGTGAATTCGATGTCCCAAATAAACAGGATCGGATGTTATTTTTCGTATTGTTCCGCGAATCCACCCGGCGGTTTCAAACCGTTTATCATGACTTTGACCTCTCAAATACTTTAATCGTCCGGGAGAATTTACATCTCTGTCATTTAACGAATTTGCAATACAGCTAAAAGTTTTTCCGGCCGCACGCATTTCAAATATTTCTTTCACGACAGGAGCAACCTCTTTATCAATATCGAAAGTATTTGCTTCTGCATTTCGGATATAACCATAGGGAATGCTGCCTGAAGACGGCAGAAAAGTTCCATCATTCATTTTAGCGGTTATACTCGACCGTATTTTCTTGGACGTATCTCTTGAATAGCAGTCATTCATAATCATTTTCAGCGGCATTAACAAAGCTGCACTGTCTGCGTTTTCAACAGCACTGTCATATTCATCATTGACACATATAAAACGAATTCCCAGTTCCGGGAAAATTCTTTCAACATACTCACTGGTTGTAATATAGAAACGACCGAGTCGTGAGACATCTTTTACAATAACGCAGTTTATTCTTCCGGACAGGATATCTTCTTTCATACGCTTAAACTCCGGTCTGTTATAATTCATACCGGAAAAGCCGTTATCAATATAGCTGTCAACTAATTTTACATCTTGATGTGTATTCAAAAAATTATCAATTATTTTTCCTTGATTGCCGATTGAGTTCAGAACGGGATCATCTCGATCTTCATCCGAAAGTCTTAGATATTGCCCGGCAAGAAACTGTGGAGCCGCGGTAATAGTTATCTCATCGGAAAACAAAGCGTTTGCTCTGCTTTTTCGTGCCATTTTATACAACCTCCTTTGAAGAATTTTCAATAACTTGTCGGCAGTATTCAAATTCGTTGCGGTAATTAAATTCAATTCTGATATGCTTCTGCTCATACACAAAAACTTTATCTATGAGCGTAAACACGACCTCTCTTGAAAGTTCTGACAGATTTTTGAACTTCATAAATTGCTGCATCCAGCTATTATCCTGCGAGCCTTCTTCAATTAATCTGCTGCGTTCTGTTTCATAACCGTCTGTAACTTTTTGTGCCTCTGCAATCCTCGCTGTATATTTGCTACGCATTTTATCATATTCTTCGCGGGAAATCAAATCATCATTAAGCGCCTCATAAAGTTTCATACGAAATTCTTTAGAGTCATCAATTTCCTTGTTCTTTTGGGTAATCATTAAGTCCAGCCGTTTAATTTTCGCTTCAATTAAACTGTTGTTCCCGATTTCCTTTACGAACTTATCTAATTCAATAACCGCATCTATTTGTTTTGCAATGGCATGCAAAACGGTTTGTTCAAGTTTTCCCTGTTCAAAGCTATGACTGCTGCAACCTTTTCCGCTTTTATTTTTGGAACATACATAATAAAAGAATTTCTTATTTCCGCGAGAAACGCTTCGCCGACACATAGGACTTTTACAATCGGGACAAAACAGCACGCCCGATAACGGAAATACCGTATCTTGCTCCGGCGACTTTCGCGTATCTCGTTCCAGCATTTTTTGTACACCGAAAAATGTCAGCGGATCAATAATCGGATCATGATTGCCTTCAACGACAACCCAATCCTCTTCCTTACGCATTCTCATTTTTTTGATTTTATAATTCGGTGTGCCGCGTTTGCCTTGTATCAGCGTCCCGATATACACTTGATTAGTCAGAATGTTCCGAATTGTAACAGCGCTCCATTTACCCTGTTGCGAAGACTGAAATCCGGACTTGTATTTAAGTCCCAAATTCTTTTTATATTCGGCAGGTGATAAAATTTGCTCTGCGTTCAGATAATCTGCTATAGCTTGTTGGCTGTACCCTTTAACTTTTAACGAAAAAATGCCTCTGACAACTTCGGCTGAATAATCATCAATAATAAGCTTATGCTTATCATCGGGAGATTTTAAATAGCCATAGCTGGCAAAAGCACTCAGAAATTCACCATTACTGCGCTGTATTTTAAATTGTCTGCGCAGTTTTTTTGATAATTCACGGCAATATGATTCATTAAAAATGTTTTTTACCGGAATAATGATATCGTCACCGTTTTTGGGGTTTTCACTGTCAACATCGTCGTTTATGGAAATAAATCGTACACCGAAAGAAGGGAATATCATTTCAAGATATTTTCCTGTTTCAATATACTCTCTGCCAAGACGCGATAAGTCTTTGACTATAACGCAGTTGACACGACCTTCTTTAATGGCATCCAAAACTTTGTGGAATCCGGGACGGTCATAATTTGTTCCCGTATATCCGTCATCAAAAGCTTCGTCGACAACAGTTATTTCAGGATAATTTTTAAGATAGTTATATATCAGTTTTCTTTGGTTAGAGATACTGTCGCTTTCATATTCTCCTCTAACCGTTTTTGACATTCGCAATTTATCTTCTTTCGATAAGCGCAGATATAAAATTGCAAAATATTCTGTCAAAGTTGTTTTTTCATTTACTATAGACATAATAAAACAAACCTCCTTTTATTTCAAGGAAATTTGTTTTCGGTGTCTACCGCTATGACGCATTTTGTCATTTCATTAACCGCACTTATTATATCACTTTTTACGCAAAATGTCAATGCCGGCGCAGCCTTTTGCAAACATTACCGATTAAATCAAATTTCCCCTGTTTCCTATACTGCTGACATATGCAAGAAGTCGATCTTGCAGAGAAACCTGCGTATCTGTGTACCCGATTTCAACTACAATGCCGTTATCCAAATAACAGTACGGATTGCCGATTTGTTCGACATATTTCTTGATTCGCTCTTTGCAAGGAATTGAGGTATCAATCTCAATATCTTTAATATCCTTCAATTTTGAGCGATCAATATAATCCTTGCCTAAAATGGGATTATTGGTATTGCTCATTATTGTTTCACCTTCCTTGTACCATATCTAATTGTTTCCTTTTTGTGCAGTGTTTATGCAAAAATTCCTTCCCCGACGCTCGTAGCTTGCGAGTCCATAGAAATTTCATCTCTCTGCCTTCACTGTGGCCGAGCTGCGTTTTACAGAAGTATCATTATACCTCCTGTTGCGTCATGGCGAAATACGGTTGCAACCCGTATATTATTACTCTTGGTTCTGCTTGCCGGGCAAACGGATAGCCGCTATCAACAGAAGAATGTATCGGTTCGGACAATATTCTGTTTTCAAAGATCAGGAGATGTCTTCACCTATAAGAACAACGGCTTTTTATATAATCTAATCGGTATTAGAAAAAATTTTTCAAAAGTTTGAGCAGCCCTCTTACGAGAGCTGCTCTGCGTTAAATGGAGAACTTACCAATGTTTAAAGCTATATGCATCAGAATATACTGTCTCAGATCCTCATCAAGCTTTCCGTCAATGACAGAATACCGGTTGATAAGCGGAGAATAGTGTTCCAGTATTATTTCAAGCGCATAATGTTCTCCGGCAACTGCTGCCGTCAGTATGTTTTTAAATTCGATATTGGTCATGACTGCTCACCGTCCTTATCAAGCTCATTCCTCAAAGCTTTCAATGCCTTATATCTCTGGTTATAGACATATTGCGGTGAACAGTTTAGATTTTTTGATATTTCATCCGGACCTATGTTTTCTACAAATAACATAGTCAGGATGCGTTTACGCATAAGCGGCAGCTTTGAAAAAGCCTCTGCAAGTCTTTCTTCCTCAAACTCAAATTCTGATTTCGTATATGCATCGGCGGCTAAATTCTGTGCCGGTAATGCTGATTCCGGTATTTCTTCCAGATATAGAGTAGGAGGTTGCCTTTTGAGTCTTTTTATGTAATTGATTTTTGCGTTTCTGACAACCTTTTCAAGCCAAACCGTAAATCTGCCTTTCAGTTCATCGTGATTTTTGTATTCCTCTGTATGGTGCATTGCTATACCTCCGTTTGGCATACCACCATAGCAGGGATACAACATACCACGATGGTATGCTGTGATTTTTAATTTCATAAGTACCGCTTGTAATCACAGGGATCAGAACATCGGAATCACCCCCTTTGCAATAAAATAAAAAACGACCATATTGCGTATGAACGCAACATAGTCGCAAAAGGCAATAAAAAGCCAAGGTAACATATGTAAGGCCTTTATATAATAACAAGCATAATGTTATTTTTCTGTTAGCAACATCTCCTCAACATATTTAATTTCCCTCATCTTTTTTTGCTGTGTATAATATAATCCACTGATTCAACAATATTCTTAATACTTTCACACACAACAATCCGTTCCTTGACAGGGAAAGTATTTATAATATCTGCAACCTCGTTCAGATACACTTTTTCCGGGTACAAATAATTTTCAACCATCAACTGATCTATCGTAACACCCAATGAATTTGCAATTTTAACTGCAATATCCAAACTCGGCTTATTATTTCCGTTTTCTATATGCCCGATATGACCTATACTGCATTCGCACATTTCGGCAAGGCTTTCTTGAGTCATATTTGCAAGCTTTCTATACCTTCTAACATTTTCACCAAAAACTACATAATCCATTTTGTTCATCTCCTCATAATATATTTTACTATAACAGACCGTAATTTTGAAGAAAGTATAAAGCGGATTTATGCTCTGTCAGTAGAATTTAAGCTATATTTAACATATAAAATGCTTGAAAAGACAGATAAGTCTACTGTCAATGCAGTAGACTTATCTGTTAAGCGTTAAAACAAATTTATATTTTCAAGCATTCTTGCAACATCTTCCTCTAAACTTTCCTTGTCTATTTTCTCAATCTCCATCCCGATTTCATTAGAAACCTGCACAGAAGACAGCTTTTCATCTATTAACTTGCGAATAAATTCTTCAACCTTTTCCCAATCATATTTTCGTTAAAATACATATAAAAAAGAGGCGAGCATATCACCCACCTCTTAAAAGCAAACTTAGGATATCAATCCATTGACAGTAATTTACTCTTTGTTGTATTTTTCTTTCATAAGTTCCTTATCATCATAGTCGTTGGCAAGAACGCCTGTAACCGAATCCGAAATACTGCCGCACGAAGAAAGAAGTATAGGAATTGATTTTTCGGAAACAATGATAATTTTCTCACCGCATTGAACCATATGAAAAAACTTATCAAAATCCGATTTCAGTTCTTCAACCGTAATTTTTATCATAATCATCACCTACCGTAATTATACACCAACCTCGGGATAAATGCAACTTTTACTCGGATTTATTAAAACGCATAAGAAAAGCGTGCATATAATCATCAAGCCCCTTGTATTCGGGATTCCATAGATATGTTCCGAATGGAATACCGATTTCACCAAGAAGTGATGATAAATCTGCGAAGGCTTTTTGAACATTCGGATTTGTAAGATAATCCATATCAAAAGCAGTCATAAGTTCTCTGATGCCGAGTTCACGAAGTCTTATAATCGTATCCTTCAGCTGAGTCAGTGAATTAACTCCCGGTATAGCAATAACAGAATGACCTGAAAGCTCGTGAATAATATCGGCTTTCATAGGCCCTTCCGTTATCAGCATAAGAGAGCGTATCGGACCTGCAATATGAGTCCAGCCTTCAGCATGCCGTCCGTCTTTTCTATCCACACTGGAAAACCAACGGAACTTTCTTTTTTGAACATTATCACGCCGTATTTGCATCGCTTGAATTTTTCTATGCTCATCGCAGACCGGAATTAAAATTCCTCTTTGTTCGTTCACAAAGGTCCAATCATTGTTATCTAACCGATAAAAACCGGGAACACCTGAAGGGTTCAATCCTTCATCTGCAATCTTTTTTGCTATTGCTGTCATACCGATAGCCGGAGTAGATTTGTAACCCAGTCGTGCAATGACATCTTCATTTAATCCGCGATTAAGCAAATTCTCCTTGTGATTGGACGCCAATGTCAGTTTAGACAACAGCGAAGAATATACCAGATGTCGCGTTTCAACATCAGCAAGAGGACTTTCCAAATCCGGAATATCCACCGAGCCAATATACTTTGGTTTATGCTCTGTTTTTTCATGCGGCTCTGTTCGATTTATAAGGTCATCAAGAACCTTATCTCTCGGCACGCCCGAAAGCAATGAGTATAAATCAAAAATACCGCCGTGTTCGCCACATTTTGGGCATCTGTAAACCTCTTTTTTTAGGTTAATATTCAAATGCTTTTGCTTTGGTTTTGTGTCGCAATATGGGCAGCTTATATTATATGAGCTGCGTCCGTTTCGCGGCATAGGCAATCCGAGTATGGATATAACCTCAAGCATACTGAATCGTCTCATTTCGTCCTCCTTTCCGAGAGTGGCATAATGCCACCCTCGTATTTTGACTTGCTTTATTCATTATTTTCGCTCAGCGCATGCTCGCATATCAACTTTGCAGCCTCGCTGATTTCCGGATTGCCTTTGTATTTGTTTGCAACCCACACCAGAGCATGAGGATCTACCGTAAGAACTTCCGCCAAGGTTTTACCGCTGTATTTTGTTATAGGGCATAGTGTCTGATATGCTTTTTCAAGCTTTTCCTCATCGGTCAGTTCTGCCGTATAATCTTCAGCAGTATACTCACTTTCCGGGTTCTGTGATGAATCGGTCTCGGGACCCGTACTCTCTGTGCTTGCGAGATCGTTTTGAGTATCACTCTGTTTTGCCGGAGTTTGTTCAAATTCATTCGGAGTAATCGAATCAAAGACTTCACCGGCAATTTGAAACTGCAAACCGAACCCGGCATTGCGAAGTGCAATGCCGATTGCTGCTGTCTGCGCCCACTCTCTCGGAGAAACTGACGGATTTTCTTCGGAATATGTCCGCGATGCCGACGCTTCGGAAAGATAGCAATCCACCGGATCCTTATAATTTGCATATATTCTCGCCTTTGCAACAAAATACTCCTTTTCTTTCGTTACCTGAACGGCAATTTTGCTTTCAGGATATTTAAGCTTGAACCATGCAATCTGAATCATAACGGGCAGGCGCTTCATTGTTTCGCCTGTTTTCAAATCCGTATAATCCACAGCAAGTGGAGTAGGATCAAATTCTTCGACTGCATTGATTTTTTCAATTATTCCTCTTGCTTTTTGTATAGCAATAGTTTCATTCGAGTTATTCTGACTCATCATTTAAGCCTCCTTGATTTCTATAAATGTTTCTCTGTACTGCACCCAAGCACATAAAAATGTGTTTATCATGCGTACAATACGGTCTTTGTAATCATTTTGTCCTTTGGGATTAAAATACGAAAACTGTTTCTCTGCATCGCTGAACACATTTTTTAAGCTATCAGACGCAGTTTTGCGTTTCTTTTTCCCGTTTTCATCGGTTTTGGTTCCGAAAATTCTCTCATCCAAAAGAAAGTGAATGTACCTGTCAACCAATTGAAAATGGAAGGCAATGACCTTTGTTTCAATCGTTACAGGCGAAGTTTTGCAAAAGCTTTGTAGGGTTTCCAAAACCGAAATCCGATAATTCAACTCCTGCATAACAAAATTATCTTCAAGCGGCAGACTGTTCGCCGCAATTTGAGATGTGAGTGCTTCTTTTTTGGTTCTGTACCTGTCTAAAAGTGTAGCCATTTTGATATGTCCCTTCTTTCTTATTTTGATAATTCAATCAGCCGCATAGCAAGGCAAGTCCCGCGCCGGTTTATTTCAGACTTTGAGATTGCCATATGCAGAGCTTTTTTATCACCGATTATAATAACTTTTTCCTTGCTTCTTGTAATTGCAGTATAGATAAGAGGTCGGTTGAGCATGATATAATGTGCGTTCTGAATATTGATAATAACAGACTTGTATTCCGAACCCTGCGATTTATGTATCGTAGAGGCATAACCCAAATCTATCTGATCCATGTCATTTATATCATATTCCTTTATTTTTCCGCTGCCGAAATCAATGCTTATCGTGGTATCGTTTCCGACCTTTGAAATATCGGTTATATAACCGATATCGCCGTTGTTGACATCTTCATGGTTTTTTATCTGCATTACTTTGTCTCCGTGACGGTAGCTTTGATTTCTGAATGTTATACCGCCTGCGCCGGGGTTAATGATTTCACGAACCGATTCGTTTATGGAATTAACTCCGGTTGCCGTTTTTTTGCGAAACGGTGTAAGCAAAGCAACATTGTCAATTCCGTATTTTGAAGTTTCACGAATATAGGTATCAACCATAGTTCTTGCGGACTCTTCAAGATTCGGCGAGTTTATAAACTCAAAATCATCTCCGTATTCAAGCTCATGATCACCATGTCGTATTAACCGTGCATTGACTGCAATTCTGCTGCCTGAGTTTTGACGGAATACCGTATCCAGTCTGACAGTCGGAACGCACCTGCTTTCAATCATTTCCGAAAGCACTGCTCCCGGACCAACCGACGGAAGCTGTTCCGAATCACCGATTAAGACAATCTGGCAATTATGCTTTAGTGCATCGAACAACATTCCCGCAATATGAATATCAAGCATTGATACCTCGTCTACAATTACAAAATCAGCATCCAGCAATTCAGGCTCACTGTAATTGCCGGAGTCATCTGCAAACAGATTCAGAGCCTTATGGATCGTCGAAGCATCAAAACCGGTTGATTCAGTCATTCTCCGCGCTGCACGCCCTGTCGGTGCGCAGCACTTAATGTTCTTATCGGAATTGTTTTTTCGATAGATCTCAATTATAGCTTTTTGAATCATTGTTTTTCCTGTTCCCGGGCCTCCGGTAATAATAGATACGCCGTTTGTTAATGCCGCTTTTATTGCTTCACGCTGTTCGGCAGCAAATGTAACATTAAATTTTTTCTCGGTTTCAACAATATCCTTATCAATGTGAGTGTAGCTCGGAACTTTCACATTCCGTTTGCGCTTTATAATCTGATATGCTAAATCCGATTCGGTTTTAGCCATTTCAGAACGATACACAAATCCGGCATAAGAAACCAGCCTTCCTGTATATACAAGTTTTGACGCACGGTTTGCAAGCATCTGCTCGGTAAGCTCAGGTGTATTCAGCAGCTTTTGGCACTCACTGATAAACTTGTGCTTTTCCATACAGATATGCCCGTCTTTCTCTGCATTCATAAGTGTGTAGACCAACGCCTGATCCGCACGCTCGGTTGATGTTTTGCTCAAACCGAAGCTCATAGCAATCTTGTCGGCTTCGATAAAGCCAATACCGGAAATCTCGCAAAGCTGATACGGATGGTTTCTCACGATATTCATTGTCTTTTCTTTGTAATGCTGATAGAATTTTATGGCTTTATTCGCCGTAATTCCGTGCGGCATAAGAAAAGCAATAATATCTCTTGCACCACGGTTGGCAAGATATGAATTATATATTTTTTTCAGTTTGTTTTGGCTGATACCTGATACCTGCAAAAGCTTTTCGGGTTCTTTATCGAGTACATCAAGTGAATCGTTACCGAAAACATTGTAGATTTTCTCTGCAACCTTTGGACCGATCCCCTTTATCTGTCCCGAAGAAAGATATCCGATAATTCCTTCTTTGGTATGGGTTATAACCTCCTCGTAGTTTTCAACCTCAAACTGAATACCGTGTTTGGAATTTTTGCTCCAGTGTCCTTGAATATCATAACGGATATTGTCTGCTGTCGGTAAGCAATATCCGACGGCCTTTACCTGTGTTACAACATTTCCGGTACTGTCCTTAACATTTTCACACGGATTGTATACGGCAACCATATATTGTCCGTTTGCTGCTGTACTGACATCGTGCGGATAAATTAATCTTTCAAATTGACATAGCATTTTTGTCTCCTTTGTTAAAGTAGCTGTACCGATACTTTAAGTTTTCTGCTCTCGGAAGTGGATACCACGCTGTCATAAATTGTCGGGTAATCTCTTTTGAGAGCAGAGGTGTCGGTTCTTTTACTCTTTTTTGTAGCAAAATCAATTAAAATCTTGTCTGCGGTTGTTGTCAAAACGCCGTGTTCATGATTTTTCATTAATTCCGCAATTCGCACAGAATGTGCTTCAACCTCCGATTCATATTTTTTGATTTCCGATTTGCAATCTGAAATTTTTCCCTGCAAATCAATAATTTTTCTAAGTGGCTTTTCGTACTTTGACGGAAATTCGACGGTCGGAAGCGCCGGTACGCTTGAACCGTATATTTTTGCCAAAGACTCCATTGCTAATTTGGGAGCAACACCTGCCATTGTAGGCGGTTTGTCGTGAATGAGACTCCAGTTCCATTCTTCAAGGCGCTCAAAAATCATATCTTCTTTTGCTTTGTCGCGTTCAATCTCCGGTATTGCCATATCCGAATCCGGGTTATTGCCCCAGATTGTAGAAAAGGCTCCGATATTAACATCCAAAACAGCAAGATAAAACCTGAGCTGTAATTCATAATAAAGCGGAATGGCACCATCATCCCAAGCAGAAGATTTACGATAGGTGCAGCTTTTGCATTCGAGAATACCTGATTCACTGTCGCTTGCACGCGTAAAGCGTCTGTCAATGTCGGCTAATGCATACGGGAAATCGGCGTGCTGATACATATAGGTATCGTCTGTTACCTTATTGCCGGTCTTTTTTTCATAAAAATGTGCGGCAATCGGTTCCAGAAAATGTCCCATTTCAAGCTGATTTTCATTAAGTTTTGCCGGATTCTTAATGCGTCCTTTCTTTACCATCCACAGTTCCAGCGGCGTAACCCACGGGGAAACACCAAATACCGCTGCGACATCGCTGCCGCCTATGGTGTATTCAATATCGCCTTTTGGTCCGTGCGCTCTGCATTCAAGCCAGCGTTCATTGGTCATACCGGCCGTATCGCAAAGAATATTCGGGGCAGACATTAGTAATCCACCGCCTTTGCAAGATCATAATCTTCCCATCTCAGACTCAATGCCCGCGCCATATTTTCTTCTATGGTCAACATTTTGCCTTCGGGAACACCTGAGCTTTTTGCAATAAACGGAATTTCCTGCATAGCCATAAACACATCATGAGCCGTAGCCGGTCCGTTTCCGCACGCCATTTCGTACATACTTATTGCCTCGACTGCCGCCTTTTTGGGCAGACTGAGCTTTTTGCAGATACGAGTCATTGCGTTAACCGGATAACTGAGCGTTACTTCCATGAGTTTTTGAAGCTTTGCAACCGAATCTCCGAATTGTGCGAAAAGCTGGTCAAGCGATGCATCAAAGTCCGCAATCTTTGATTGGTGTCTGTGATCGACAGCGACGCAGCCTCCGATATGGATTGGATATTGTCCGCCGACCAACAGTGCGGAAACCTTTGCTGAGGCAACACCTGTATCAGAGGTAATAAACCTTATTCCCGGAACGATTTTTGAAGCAAATGTGCCTTTGCCTTGCGCAGCAAGCACTTTCGCATATGCACCGAGCAAATCTTCCTTCTGTGCCGGCATAGTCCATTCGGCACTCGTAAAGGAATGATCCGCATATCCGGTTACAAAGTTGTTACCGGGGAAGCGTGCGTCCAGCTTTGTTTTGAGTGCATCCAACAGTTCCGGAATCGGCAATATCGAATAATCCGACGCATCGCCGGAATGTACTGCCGACACCTTTTCATCACGGATAAGCAGTAAAGCGTCTGCCGAATACAGCTTATAGCAGGAATTCAATACCTTTGCCAGAACCTTTCGCTCCAGCTTGGCGAGAGAATTACCGCTGATTTTTGCCCGGTCAAGCAGGCTTTTGTAGGCTGTGTCACGGATAGGATAGTTTTTGCCGTCCACTTCCATAGCAAGCCCCAAATTTTCTGTCGTGTCCTCGATTGCGTCTGATGTAACCTCACTTGCAAAAGCAGATGTATTTACATACAGTGGCGATGCCTTATCCAACGCGTTGACTTTCAAGGCGTTAACCGGACATCTGGTCCATCTTGTGTGTGCCTCCTGTTCTTTGTTGTAGTCCTCTAATGAAAGAAGACTGCTAAAGGTTACATAGTAACCATCCTGACATTTTTGCATCATAATAAATGCTCCTTTCTTTGATTTGCGGTTTTACCGCCTTTGATTTATATAACAAAAGCCGGCAAACCATAAAGGAATGTCGGCTTTTTGTCCAAAATGAATTGGTATGAAATAAAAAAAGTGCCAGATAGCACATTTGCGCGCTATTTGACACTTTGAAACTCTGATATACTTTGATTTCTCTTTAGAAACCTTGAAACTTATACAGTTATTATATCAGATTTTTCTCAAATAGTCAATCCATTTTCAAAGAATAGAGCATAAAAATGAATTTTAATTTTTCAGTGCGGTAATCGGCACCACAAATACACCGTCCTCGCGCCTGTATGCGGCATTTGACATACCGCAAATCACGCACAAAACAGAGGGTGGTATACCGTCTTTTTCCTTTGCAATAGCGTCGCTGAGAGCAACAAGCTCATGGGCAGCGCTTTCTATTTGGTTTGCTCCGAGCTTTATCTCAAAAGCCGACCAACGGCCGTCCGGCAGTTCAACAACAGCGTCAATTTCCTTTCCAGCATAGTCCTGATAATGATACAGCTTCCCGCCAAATGATTCCGCGTATATCTTCATATCCCTTTCACACAGCGCCTCAAATAAAAAACCGAATGTATTAAGGTCATTTATGAGATGTGCCGGCGTCACTTTTAACAATGCACATGCAAGTGACGGATCAGAAAGATGCCTTTTTTCAGCCTGTTTTACTCTGACAGAGGAGCGTATATGAGCGGAGAATGGCTCTTGATTATCCAAAAGGAACAGCCTGTTAAATAAATCAAGGTATGAAGCGACAGTATCCGTATCTATGTCATTATCATCAATTTCCTTTATGTCATTCTTTAGTGTTTTGTTCGTTGCCGTCGTGCTTTCATTTCGTGCAAGCGAGCGCAGCAAAAGCCGCATTTTTGCTTTATCACGTTTAATTTCATCTACGCGAAAAGCATCATCTTCAATAACAGCATTCAGATATTCTGCCGGCAGCAGCATTGCCTGCTCAATAGGGATATCCAGATTTCCCGGCCAACCTCCGCGGACAATATACTCTGCCAGATTTTTGAGTTCGACTTCGCCCGTCATTGCAGGTTTCATATTTCCTTCGCACAATTCTTCAAGTGAAACACTTCCGCTTGAATTGCCGGATTCAAAAAGTGACATCGGCCGCATTCTGAGTCTGGCTATTCTGCCTGCGCCGCTATGCAATATTCCTTTTCTTTTTGGAGTAGATGAACCGGTTAAAATAAAGTTTCCTTTACTACCGCGTTCATCAACCTTGCTTCTGACTGCATCCCAAAGAGGAGGACACTCCTGCCATTCATCAATCATTCTCGGAGTTTCACCGTCTAAAACCAGTTCCGGCGATAGTTCTGCCAATTGCCTGTTCTGAAAGTTGCCCTTTGGATCTCCGATGTAAATTTCACTTTTGGAATGGTAAGAAGAAGTCCATGTTTTTCCGCACCATTTTGGGCCTTCCACACATATAGCACCGAAAGCGTTAAGATACGTTTCTATTTGTTTATCAATTATACGCGGTTTATATAATTCCTTTTTCAACCGAAATCGCCTCCTTGTAAAGTATATTATAACACATTCGGTTTGATTTTGCAATACCATTCGTACAGATTATGTATTTTCATTCGGTCAGATTTTAAAATTCCATTCGGCGTGATTTTATTATATGTGTATTCACTATAAAATATTCACTTATGTTTTATTTAAAATAAACACATCGCAAAAAAGCCGATCACTCCGCCGAGTATCAGACCGATAATAAACGATAGTAATGCACTCATTAATTACACCTCCTGAATTTGCACGTTAAAAAAGGGTGCTGCCGAAGCAACACCCTTTTAGGTTGAACTATGCAGTTGTTCTGCTTAATTTCCACATACCACGCTCGGTATGAACGAAATAAGCAGGATTATACTGCAATGTCTGGCGGATTTTTTCTTTCCACCATTTATTTTGTTTTGCCTTTTTGTGTTCTGCAAGCTGCTCATACAAATATGACAGCGGTACGGATTCAGTTTTTTCTTCAAGAACTGCCGCTACAACATCGCGCCATGTAGCACCGGGCATATCCCGTATATCCGAATTTTGTTTTTTACTAAACAGTATCGGAAATATGAGTGGATTGTCCTTGCGCACAATCATCACATATTCGTGCAGAATAGGGATAAAATGTCCGCTGTAGCTTATATTATCCGAAAAGCAGTTGTGCTGTGCCTTAATGATAATGTTTTCGAGTGTTCCGGGCTTTATAATTTCGGAAATCATACTATAAAGTTTGCCTTTCTTTTTTATATCGCCCATAAGAACTGCCATTCGTCCGCCTTTTTGCAAGGCGTTATACTGTTTCATCATTGCATAATTCATAACTTCAACAAATTTATTCCAGTCTTGTATGCGTGAAAGGTCATGCTTAATCGGATCATATCCGAATTTACTCATAACATCTGACGCTTTATACATAACATCGGAATACACAATAATATCCCAGTATGGCGGATGCCAGAAAACAAACTCCGGACGTTCGGGAATATCGCAGCTTAAAATGTCAAAACCGCTGTGCAAATCATAAATGTTGCTTTTGATTTTGCAATTATCGGCAGCAGCTTTTGTTGTTCCGCTTCCGCACATATAATCGCATATTTCGCTTGGCTTAAAAAAGGATATTAAATCCTCAATAAGCTTCGGGAAACAATTTCCCCGATAACGGTTATTTCCGCCGATGCCTCTCTCAGGGTATGAAACAATGCTTGTAAGTTTCCTGTCGGGCATAATTTATACCCCCTTAGTACCAAAAACTATCTTGGTTCTGCCTGGATTCCGCTTCTTCAGCCGGAAATTCATTTTCTCCGATTATAACGCATTCGGAGGTCAATGTTTCGGTAATAACATAAGGTGCGCTGACAATGTCGCTGATCTCTTTTGTATTCAGATTAACTTTGCAAGGTGTTAAAATAACACTGTCATTATCGTATACTGAAACAAAGAAAGCGTCTTTTATGATAGTTCTTTGCTTTTTTTCTGCACTCTGCCGCGCCCAAATCAACAATATCAGATGAGATATTATTACACAAGTGATTGTGTTGGTAACAAAGAAAGCAGAGCCGTAGCCTTTCAATAAGATATTTAATGCATTGAACTCCATAAGGAAAACGCCTATTAACACTGTAGAGTAAGCTTTAAGACTCAATCCTAAACAGGAAGCTCCAGCGTAAATATCTCTGATTTGTTTTATGTATCCGGTCAGAATAATAAATCCGCCGATACATTGCAGATGTTCATAAATCATTTTTCATTCTCCTTACTTGAATTTTCATCTTGTTGGTTTTGATGTTCAATTGCTTCAGCAAGTCTGTTAATGGCAGCTGTAAGCTTAGGTAATTGAACTTCAAAAAATCTTTTTCCGTATACGGTTTCATGAAATTGCATTGTTTTTATTCTCCTCGCTAAATTGTTTTTTTGAGTATTCCTCAACCATTCTGAATGCCAGTTCAGATATGCTTTGCCAATAGGCCTCCCAGTATGTATCATTTTTACTGAGTGCAGTCCGGATACGATCGGGCAGATCCTTATCGGTTATCATGGCATTGTACTGCTTGTCTGTCATTTTTTCAACTTCATCCCACTGTTCAATTTGGGATACAAAATCCTCAACTCTTGAATTATTAATATAGGCATTGGCAAAGTCTGAAACAACAGAATTATTTACCGACACACTATGAGATGTGATATCGACAAGATAATGACTTGAAGAATAGTATCCGTCAAGATAGGCTTCATAATAATCATTGCCATAGTCCTCAATGAGTTCGTCATCATCAAGCCAACGCTCAACACTGCCGTCCTCTTTTTCATTTTTGATTTTTTCACAAAGCCTTTTCTTTGCAAGCATATAATCAAAAAATATCTCAGTTGTATGACCGTAATCATCATCGTATGCCCAATCCTCTTCAAGAGAATAAATTGTGATTTTGCGTCCGTCAGTCTTTTCTGTGAGACTTTTTATCATGTCAGGAGCCATAATAACGCTATCCAATGTAATATCGACAAGCTTTTTAGGTGCCTTATACAAATCCGAAAACCTTTTTTCCAGTTCTTCAATATCTTTTGGACACAGCGGCGGATCAAATTCACAATAAATATCAGGAGTTTTATTATCGGTTACCTTGTCTGCGCCATCTCTGATTTCAACAATTCTGCCGAACAATCCGGAATACTCACTGTTATTTAAAGCCACAATTTCTTCGCCGATATAATAAGTTTTACCATCATATTTAAAAGGTTTATTTCTTTTTGTTAATTTCATAATAATGTCCCCCCTTAAAAGTGACAGTCTACACTGACCAATACAGCGTTGTCATCCAAAGAATTATAGAACTCATCAAGCATATTACGCCATTCCTCAAAAGAACTCTTGCCGGTTTCATTGTCTACCGTACATTCATCATAAGAATGATAAATTCCATCCTGCAAATAGGCATGAGCATACTGTGAAAATATGTGTTTGCACATATCTTTTATGCCTTCTTTGGTTAAATATTCCGATAATGTTTCGCCCTTACTGTATAATAACTGCCCATAAGCACTGACGCCGTTTTCTGTGATTCTGCAATAGTGTTCTTCCGGAATGATTCCGGTTTCAAAGATTTTCTTATATTCTTTGTATTTCCGGATTGCCTCATTAAAGATGCACCGGCGTATCTCTTTCCATTGAATATCTTTTTTTCGTGCCGCTGAAACCCAACGATATCCCTGTGGAGCTTCATAATAATCATCGGGATAATCACGGTCGCCGATAGTGAAGTCTGTACATTCCTCTTTGACAAGAAACATTTTGGGCCAGCGTCCGCCAATGCAGTACCAATCATAAAACGCATCGGGGTTATATACATACCCATAACCTTCATACTCGTCGTTATAGTCCATGTATCTTTCCAGTTCAGCAAAATCCTCAAAGCTTTTATACAGCTTTTTATACGGATAGTTTGGCAATACTGTCATTTTCTTAGCTGATTTTGAGCGTTTTTCGTTTTTAAGCTGTCCAAATCGTTTTTGGTATACCAGCCCGTTATGAACAGTATATTTACCACAAACAATACTGTTATGAATGCTGACAATTCTGCCGTCCGGCAGCTTTATACAATCAACGCTCTTATTTTCGTACTCATCTTTCAACTCGTCCGTATGATCTTCAAATTCCAGATAGTCCGGGTTTTCCGTAGATTCGCAGTACGGTTCCAAAAGTTCATCTACCGCATTATAAATCTCTCTTGCAAATGTATTGCTAATACCTTTGTATCTGCTTAAGCATAATTTTTTCATGACGCTTTGTCCGATGTTGCCTTTGTCGCATCTTTCCATAGCTATTTCTATGTTTTTTATACTTTCTTGTATTTCCTGATCTGTTTTTATATCCGGTTCAACCTCCGGTATATTCACTGTTACCAATGTTCTGAAATGCATAATATTTTCTTCCTTTCGTTTTTTGATATTATGCGGGTAACAGTGGAAAATCCATCAGTTACCCGCATAGCGTGTTTTATACCCTTATATGTCGCTTAATCACTGATGTAAGCTTAGCGGGTAACTGTTCAAGATCGGTAATATCCATAAAGGAATCACCGTATATTCTTTCTATACTTTCTTTATCGTCGCCTATGGCAGCGGCTATGAGAAGAACGCCTTTGCGCCCATACTCGTGTTTTATTCCTCGTAAATCCTCCTCGGCAGCTGTTCCATGATATCCGCTTGCGGCAGGCTGACCGTCCGACACCAAAAATAAAATTTTGATTTCTTCCGGTCTTTTGGAAAGCTGCTCTGCAACAAATCGGAGAGCAGCACCGTCGCGATTGCTTCCGCGCGAGCTGATATCCATGAGCCTATATTTATCGTCGTTATCAAAGCCTTCAAATTCGGCATATGAAAACAATTCGACGATTTCCGTATAATCTTCGGCATATCCCGTTGAATGACCGTATACCATAATCGGAATATTAAGGCTTTCACAGAAATCGTGCAATATGATTGCCGCCGCTCTTGCATAAGTAGAACGCTGGCAGGAACTCATAGAACCCGATTCGTCAAGCAATACGCCGATTGATATTTCCGGAATTTCATTCGGAAGTGCATTCTTGTAAAACACCTTACCGTCGTTTCGATACAACGAGTGAGCATCGAGCCGACGCCCCATGATCAAACCCGTTTGTTTACCGCCGCGTCGGTTTTCTTTAAGCTGTCTTACCAGAGAACCTTTTAGCTGCTTTGATATTTTAAGCAGCGGTTCTGCCACTTGGTTATAATATTCGATTAACTTCTCATCAACCTCGTTGATACGATTTACCCGAACATGTACACCGGAATGCACATTTCCGTATGAAATGTTTTGTGCTGCCTCGTTAAGCTCTTGCGTTCGTTTGCTTTCGAGTTCCTTACAAGCAGCTCGTTCAGCCATTTTCTCAAGGACCTGTTCAATATCACTTGCTGCGTTTGAGTATATTTCCGGTTCATATTCGTCATTTTTTTCAACCGAACCACCAATAGGATCCGAAACGCAGTCTGTCTGTTCGTGAGGAAGACGACCTTTTTCGGAAGATGTAACATCTTGCTTATGTCCGTCATACATTCCGTTGCCGCTATCAGCGTCTCCATCTGATATTTCACCAGTCGAGTTGTCTTCTCCGGACTGAGATTCGTTTCCCGAATTTTTCGTTTCAGTCTGGGAGGAGTCATTTTCGTCAGAATTTTCCTCGCCGTCAGAATTTTCTCCTTCGGCAGAACCGTCATCTGAGTTCTCATCATCTGATTTTTCAGCCTCTTGGAGTTTCAAACGAGTTTTAGCGCGGTTCTTTCCGGTTGCCGACGCATTGGATTCGTTTCCTGATGACTGCACGGGAGAAGTTTCACCTTCGGCAATTTCAGAAGACGCCGATATTGCTTTCAGCATTTCGCCGAGAGTTTCCGCAATAGTTGCAGTTCCTCCGGCAGCTTCAGCTTCTGCTTGTTTCTCCTTGCAATATTCAAGATAACTGTGTATGTAATCCCAGCACCTTATGAGTATGGTGTTGGTAACATCGAACCGTTCTTTTGACGAAGTTCCAAGCAGCGCTCTGTCAATATCCGAAAGAAGCGAGAAAACGATTTTGATACGCTCATCCGTAAGAGGTTCATCACCGTATTTTATCTCACCGAATTTTGCATAAGATAAAATAATCTGCAATATACTCTCGCAAATATGTGCATCACCATTGTCCTCATACTCAATCATTTGCGTTACGGTATCCATAGACTCAAAATGCTTTTTTCTGACGCATTCAAGACCGTACTTTAATGTTCCGGGAAAGTTTGCAAGCATTCTGTTTTCTATGTAGCCGTCTTCAATAATATTCTGAATATGCCGCACAATAAACTGCACCATTTCAAGATTTTTCTCGTCGGCTGCGATATAGTCCCAAATAGCGCGCTCATTCATTTTATCAGATGAGCTTTTCAATATTGGGGTTGCCGGATACCAGTAATGCCCTGCAAAAGCATTTATATGAGTTTGTTCGCCGAGAAAATCGGTATACAGTACATGTCCGAGTTCATGAGCAAACAATCCCGCCACAATATTGTATCGGTTTTCTCTGCCTTTGGTTTTGGTTACAAACTTGTTGCCGCAGTTTATGCGGATAAACTCGTTATTTGTGCAGGCAATGCTGCCGTCTTTCGAGTTCCAATACAAATTGACACGGACACGGCGATTGTATTTATACCGTTTTGTTTGTGCTGTTGCAATGTCTTCAAAATGTCCTGCAAGAATACGGGAAGAGAAGAACTGCCGGTCTGTAATAGAGCTGCGTTTTTCGTTTAAACGCTGTTTTACTAATTTGTGATTCACCCTTGCCATTATAGGGTAGCCTCCTTTCTTTGTTTATGCTGTTGCTTTATGCCGTTTTGGGGCAAATTGAGGTTCAAGCACCGTTGCAATAAGTGCCTCTCGGTCTGCCTCATCGGAAGTTGCTTTGCTGACAATCGTATGAAGGGCAGACTCATGGATATCACCGGTAATTTCGGAACTGATAATCCAGTCTATAAGGCTTCTCATACCGACATTGCCATCACAGATACCGGATTTTCTGCAATATTCAGCCATGTCATTTACAACCTGTACCATCTGTGAAATCTGATACTCGTCAGTTGCACCTGTCACGCTCATGGCACGCTGGACCATAACCTCCGGTGATGGAAGTTCAACGTCCCGTACCAGACTCATTCTGTCTATAACAGACTGATTTAGTCCGCGGCAGCCTTCGTAGCTGACATTCGTAGTAACCACAACAACCGCATCAGGATGCCGTTCTATGATTTCACCTGTTGGCAATGTAATTGAACCGGACTGTTCAAGCAATGAGTTAAGCCCGACAAGTACACCCGGCTGAACAATGGTTGTAGGTTCCTGCAACTCGACTACATAGCCGTTTTTCAGAGCTTTCAGGAAATCCGTTTCAGTATAGGTATATTTTTGTCCGCCTGAATTGCTGTTTTGAGCAGGCTTGGATAATTCTTTGATTTTATCCGTTACGATATCCAAAACCTTTCTCATACAGTCCTGAACCGTGGCAGTTTCATTTTTAGTACCTGTCAAAGCTTCATACACTCCCGCCGGATCGTAATCCATATCGTCAAGATCGGGAAGCTTTAATAGCTTCGATACATTTTCATAATTGATACCGCCCATCGCTTTAAGCTGCTTTCGCTGCTCGTCAATCACTGCATCGCCGGTTGCCATATCATCTGTTTCGGGAAAAATCTGACCTATAAAATCAAAGATTTCCGTTCCTGCGGAACAGGTGTATTTCACATACGGCAGATTGAGTCCGGCTGCAATCGCTTTCGCACCCATTGTCTTACCGGTTCCGGCAGGACCTCGAAGCAGAAAATTTCGCATCTGCATCGGTTTACCCGTTGTTTCTTTTGCGTGTTTGCAAATATCCACAACCTCTTCCGGAACTACATACCATTCGGGAAGCTTCGGGATCAGCGTCTGCTCCTCTGATGAAAAGGTACGCTTATCAAATTCATACTGTCCCACAAAATCACTGAGTTCAACAACAGTGCTTGCTTTTTTAATGGGAGCAGGTCCGGTGTTTGCGAAAATAGTAAATTCGCCGGCTAAAACCGAAGTGGGAGTAAATGCTCCCGAATCAATCTGAGCCTGAGCCACACGCATCATATTACCGGCTTTGTCAATATTGGTCTTAATATGTGCCGTACAGGTTTCATCTTTGATTCTCCGATAGGCATTATCGCACAGGATCCCCATACTTTCGTTTGTAAGCGTGGTATCGGGAAATCCCGCTAAAAACTGATCGTAATATGTGTCAAAGTTTTCCTTGAACTCGTCATCATTCATAAGCACAGGAAACATCGCCAGGATTACGGCTGCTCCGTCACGCCCGGAAGAGTTTAGGACATAAGTTTCCAAAACTTCCGTTGACTTATCATATACACTTGCCATAATAGCCCCGGAAACGCTGTCATATACAACGAGGTGATATGCGTCGGGATCCATTGCGGATTTGTACTCTGCAACAGTCCTATGGTCAATCACTCCAACGGCGCCGAGTCCGGAGCCATTCATACAGCTGCATACTGCATTTACGGCTTTAATTACCGTCGAACACAAGGTGGCCGTTGTTCCGTCACCGTATTTTGACGAGATACTGATTTTTTTATTTGCCAGCTTATCAAACGGTTCAGGGAGAGAACGGCTGAAATTGAATAAATTGTTTACGTATGTACTCATACTTTCTTAATTCCTTTCTGCATTTAACTGCGTAAGATTGATTTTAATTCCATCATCGCTTATTGCAGTATGACTGACTCCGGCACGCTTTAATTCGGTACATATATTGTCCCAGCTTTCCGGCGTCGGTAATTCATCATCGGATATAAGGATTTCAGTAAATCCTTGCCCGATAGCCTCACTGCATTTTTCGTTTATGGAAATGATGTGAGTATCCACCCATTCAAAGGCAATTAACTCGTAGTTTTGTTTTTCGGATTCTTCTTGGGGCGAAATATCTTCAGTTTCTTTTTCGCTGCTGACACAAGGCTCATCATATCCGATGCCCTCGTATTCAATTCCGATAACCCGAAAATTGTGAAGCTGTACCTTTGCCCGTTTATATCCGCCTGCATGGTTAAGCAAGATGTAAAGCTCCGACATAATAAATATCTGCTGCTTGGCATTGGGGCTTTCCCAGATCCAGCGTGCATTCGGATATTCGTTTGTAACAAGCTCTGTAATCCGTCTGAGTATGACAGAATACGCAAGAGCCTGAACATCCTTTTCATTCGGAAGTTTAACATCTGTTTTTGCCTGCGGTGTTTCGGGCAAGGTATCATTTGTGCTGGCTTGAGGTCTCAGCAGCAATGTGATCGCAGCCGCAAATACTGCAAGCAGCATTAACAGCAGGATCGGCCATAGTCTGCATATAAAAGCAAGCAGCATAATACAGCCGATTAAAATAAGAGCCTCATGTCCTAAATTGTTCTTTTTGTCATTGTTCATCCTGTGCGCTCCTTTCCGTAGTCTTTTCGAGGAAGATATATGACGATATGACCTTTTGAATCTTTACCGTCAATTCCGTCATTTACAACGGCAACTGCACGGAACGGGCAAAATAAATCATCCGGAGAATTTTTCATACCTGCAATAACACCCCCGAAAACTGTTTTTGTTCCTTGAATCGGAAGAATAGACATATAACCGCAGAATTTATATGGATCCTCAAATACCATAACGCAGTATTGAGTTTTCAGTCTGACGGATTTCACAATCATTTCGATTTCTGAATCCGTCAAAAAATCTTCGGTTCGCTGCCTTAATACAGTTTTGATTTTGTATGCCTTTTCAGATTCGGACAAAGCACAAAACACATCGTTTGTCATAACAAAACCTCCTTGGAACGCAAAAACGCACATGAGTATACTTACGGTAAAGTAACCCATGTGCGTTTAATACGCTTGATTCATTGTGCTTACATTCCTTCGTCAAAGAAATCGCCTGCGCCGAAATTTTCATATCCTGAAAAATTATCGGGCATTCCCTGAGCCGGAGGAGGAGTAGGCTGACTGCCTGCACCGGACATATTTTGTCCGTTTGCGGAGTTTGTGTTCTGCCTATTCTGGTTATTACTGTCTTTATTTGAGCCGCCGCTTACGGTATACTCAATATCGTCAACAATAATCACCATAGCGGTTTTTGTTTCGCCGGTTTCCTTGTCGGTCCATGTATCTTCATCCAATTTCCCGATAAAGCTTACATATGAACCGTCTTTGAGCTGCATTTTCTTAATACGCTCACAAACCGCACCGAATGCTTTTACGCCGATATTAAACCAGCGAGTGTTGTTTTCGCATCGGGTATCGTAGACCTTTTTGCCGATACGGAATCTGACAGATTTTCCGTCCTCCGAATACTTCAATGCGTCCTGACCGTTATATCCCTTTGATACAACAGCGTCCGTTACAAATGCTTTTATCATAAAAAGCGCTCCTTTCCGCAGGTTTTTACCTGCAATAAAATTATTATATTTATTTCAACCTGCAAGCAGGCGGAAATCGTGGGAATAAATATCTGCGCGACTTGCGCAGAAAAAGAAATAAAAAAAGTGCCAAAAAGCACCTTAACAGTGCTGATTGACACTTTGAAAACTTAGATAACTTTGATTTTACGATTGAAAATCCTGAAACTTATGTGCTTATTATATCACATAAATGTTATTTCGTCAATCGCTTTGAATAAAGTTATGCCTTTTTTGCTTTGATTTCTTTTTTTACAAAGTCCAAAGCCACCCACGCCCGCTCTTTGTCAAAGTTGAATGTCCCGTCGCTGTTTGAGTTGGTTTCAATATACTCTCTGATCTCATCTAACATTTTAAGCAATGTCTCTTTCGTTATTTCCATTACCTCACCTCATTTCCTGCTTCCACTGCATAGTAGCTTAATATAACATATTCCGTGTCATTTGCGTATACCGATGTTTTATCGGAAAGATAAATCTTTATTGCCACGCCTTCTTTAATGTCTTTAATCCGACTGTGAGGATATACTTTGACCGTTTTATCATCACAGAGCATCGTGAAATATTTGATTTGTCTTAAAAAGCGTGTTTTATAAACCGACTGACATATGCCGGATACGCACATATATTCTTCCGCAACACAATTATACAACAAAATACTGCCGTTTGTAATCAGAAATACTGAAATTATTATAACCGGAAGCGAAATGTATATATTTCTGCTGTCTGCTATTAGTATATCATATAATATGAAAATTAGCACACCTGAAAAATATCTAAGCAGGATTTGTTTTTTTAATGCTTTTGGAATTTTCCTAAGTTTTTCACGCATATGTTTCACCTCACAGCATAACGATTTTCTTTTTACGCAATAGTGACATAATCGTTTCGACGGTAGTATCACGGAGGGAAGCGTGTTCCATCTGAGCTTCCAGAACATTATCGAAAATATTTGCCGGAGTATATATTGTTTCTACAAGTGCCTGACGATTATCTGCATATAGTAAATCATTTTTAGGCTGAATGTGGTTTTCGCTGAGAAATACCAGCTCAGCTGTAGACAATCGTATTCCCGCAAAGTTAAGCCAGCGCATCATAGTTTTCTCCGATTTTATGAGAAAACCCGAAAACCCTTTCTTTGTCGGTACACAAACGCACCTTGTAAGGATCCTATACCACGAAGCTTGGCATTCTTCGGTTTCATATTCTGCTAATCCCATTTTTGAAAGATTTAATATATCACTGATTTCTTCATCAGTATCACAGGCAGCAAAACCAAAACGGCCGGCAATCCAAAGCTTTGCGGCATTCCCCGAAACGGTATATGTATAATCGCCACGGCGTACCTTAATTAAATTTTCCGTAGAATCTTTTTCTGCAATTCCTTTAGATAAGTATAGCATCTGCTCATCACCTCTGTTTAATTACACGAAAAAGAACTTCAAATTGCAACTAACTAAGCAAAACAAGTGCAACAACACATAATGCGATAGCGACGATGACACAACCTATTAAGATTACAAGTTTCTTCACCATAGTTTTATCCAAGCCCTGATGCAGTATAACCGAGTCTTTTGGAGTAACATCATCATAATACCCGTCATAGTTATCAGAAACACTTTCAGTTGGTTCTTCGCTGAACAGCTCTGCATCCGGTTCGCGTTTTTTCTTGCATTTAGTTTTTTTCTCTTTTTTCTTTTCTTACTTGGGTTTCTTCACCGTTTTTTCCGTTTCCGTGTGAAGATTGAAGTCAGACAGCTTTTCGCCGCATTCCAGACAAAATGAAATCTTTTCATCAGGCAGCACTGCACCGCAGAACGGACAATATTTCATAGATATATTCCTCCCGAGATCATATTAAAAAAGTGAGTCCTTCCCCCGAACCCACTTATACATGATATTATTATAGCACATAATGTTTTTCTTGTCATCGGCATAGATGTGCCAATTTTGTGTCAATTTATAGGCGTAAAATAAGCAAAAGAATGACGGCTGTATTTCAAGCCGTTATTGGTATCAAAAGTGCAATCAAATATAATAATCTAACACATTCTTTATTTTAGGTTTATTATATCGTGCAAATCCACAAGAATTATATGATCATCATTTTGGGCTTCATTTGTTACAGCATCGGTGAAACCCGATTTGGAGAACAATACATACCATGTGTTGTTTCTTTTCTTCATAAAAGCGTCCGCTTTTTCTTTAAGTCCTTTCAAAACGGAGAGATCAAGCTTTTCATTTCTCCATTTGCATTCGCATATCAAATAATCTTTGCCCTCGTTTGCAACAATATCAATTTCAGCCTGCGAGTGGCTTGCAGAGTCAGACCCCCACCATCTGCCTATTTTAGTGAACAAAATAGGCAAATTGCCTCGGATATTTTGCAACATTAAATAGTCACTGCAAATCTTTTCAAAAACCAAACCCATATAATCACTGTAAGTCGGTTGAATGCGTTTTTTCAATATAGCATCCTGCGCACCTGTTTCAATTAGAGATCTGTTTGTAAACACATAACGATACCAAAACCGAAACATAAAATCCGATATACCGTATATTGTTTTTCGTGATGTCTGCTTTTCTCCAAATGGCACCTCCTTGTATAAAATTCCCAACTCACATAGGATTTTGATATACTTTAAGCATTTGGCAGGTTCTTCGTCAATCTTGGTTGAAATTTCATTTGACCGTGTGGCACCGCCGGCAATCGCCTCAATAATTGCACTGTATATACCCGGTTCCTGTACCTCTTGACGGAGTAAGAGCAAGGGTTCTTCATACAAATAAGCTGTTGTTCTCAAAAAAGCATACTTAATGTTTTCTTCAAAGCTTTTTTCCGATTGAATCTGCTGTAAATATAAAGCCGTACCGCCAAAAGCACCGTAAAGCATTAGCTTTTCCTCATCCGAAAAACCGTCAAGCAAACGCAAACTTGTGTGATAATCAAAAGATTTCATATGAAGTTGTCCGGTTCGGCGTCCAAATAATGGGCTTTTTGAACTCAAAACTTCTTTTTCCATAAATCCCATATAACTGCCGCAAAGTATAATAAAAAGGTTTCCGTATTGCAGTTTATGGTCGATTAAATGCTGAAGCTCGGATAATAATGCCTTATTCTTTTTTACCAAATACGGAAATTCGTCAAAAACAATAATCAGTCTTTTATCCTTCTGTCTGTCATTAATATATGTCAGTGCATTCGCCCAAGATGAAAACGGTTCAAGCGTATTTTCGCCGTAAAATTGAAATACCTGACCGGAAAACTTTTCAAGATTTAATTTGTTGTTGCTTTGTTCTGCCGAATAGAAGATAGCATCCTTATTTTTGCAGAATTCATTTATAAGAGTTGTTTTTCCTACGCGTCTGCGCCCATACAGTACGAACAACTGGAATTTATTTTGATTATACATATCATTAAGGTCTGCAAGTTCATTTTCTCTGCCTATAAACACAAGATCACCTCTGTATTATAATTAACTCTTAAGTTATTAACTTTCGAGTTAATTATAATACATTTTATTTCATTTGTCAAGAGCTATTGCAAAATATCCTATATTTAATTCGGCACATAAAAAATGACGGCTGTATTTCAAGCCGTCATTCGTATAAACAGGTACACTATATAATCGAGTCGAACGATTGCGGACTTTCCGCAGTCTGTCTCGGTTTAGAATTGGATTGAGGCTTAAATGCAGCAGCATAATATGCCGAAAGCCATGCCTCATAATGAGTTTTAGTCATTAACAGCAATTCGCTGAGCGAATCAAAGGTCATACTGACTGCCACATGATTTTCCGGCTTGTTTCCAAACCTCGGTACAATCAGTCCTTTTTCGTTTTCTTCGCCCGGACCGCTATCCGCAATAAAGAGAATATCACATTTACTGCCACAGATAATCTGTGCAATCCTTGAAAGGCTCATGCCGTCAGCTCTTGATTTACCTGCCTTTTTGAGCCGTTCCGCTGATGTCCCGCCGAGGCATTGATATAGCGGTGAACTGTCGGACGCCTTTTTCTTGTTTTGAAACATATATTTCAGTTCTCCGCAGGATAATTTCCGGCACAACTCCAACAATTCTTCGACAGATATGTAGATGTTAATTCTGTTCGTCTGACGACTGCCGGCGGGTTTGCTCATATCATATGAAGCAAATCCTAAATGTGCCTTGCCGATAGGAAAGCTGTCATTTAAGCTTTCAATGAAACAGTTTTTTGCATCTTTTCGGATTATTTGATTATTTTTATAATCTTCGGACATAAGTTATTTCCTCCTGTTTTTCGACTTGTTTTTTTGCTTTTTCCACTTCTTTTTCTTAACCTTTTTGTGATACACTGTTTTGGGTTTTTCATCTTCATATTGAATGTCGATTTGTTCCATAAGGGGCTTGATTTGATTGACATTGTTCTCAAATTGCTCCATAAAATCATTTTGTGTATCGTAAGAGCAATAAAGACTCGCAAACAGAGCATTCCACAAATATTCCGTTGTTTTCGGCATTGTAAAGTTCTTTTCTGCTTTTCTGCAAATTTTGCTGAAATTTCCGAGAACCATATTCCACTTGATATAAAACTCGTCCTCAATATCTATGCCAAACGAAGTAAACCATTCTCTGACTGTATGAGTTACAGAGTCGTCGCCGCAATGAGGCGGATCAAAGATATATTGTATTTTACTGTAATCCCAAGGGCTTGATAAGTCGATTTTGGAAGCGCCCTCTACGGAAATCACCCTTCCTATTGGGAACATAGCGCATACTGTAGGTTTTGAGCTATGCACCATACACTTTTTATCTTTGAGCAAAGGGCAGCGTCTTAAATTTCCTTGCGGTTTTAACCTTACGATCGGAAACCGTGAATCTTCACCGATATATGTATCGCAGTATTTTTCGACAACATCTATAGGCTGAAGTTCCAACGTCTTTGCGATATTGAATAAATCCTTTGGATTGAGAAGTATGTCATCTCTGTTAATGCAACACTTTCCACACATAGTACAGTTGAACTTAAACGGTTCATCCAAACCGATTTTTAATTTTTTAAGATTATCATAATAATATTCCAATCTTTTACTCATACAAATTTTCTCCCTTCATTTTGCAGATTTGATTTTTCTGCTGTTTGTATCATGTGTTTTAAGATAACTCCGCACAATGATTTGTTTTGCTTTAATCGCAAATGATAGATGGTATTGAGTGTTTCAAAACGAATCTCATTCTCGGAAACCTGTTTGTATTCAAGAACGGTAGAAGTTCTTCGAATTCCGTTATCTTCAAGAATAAAAGCGGAACTTCCGATTTCGAGAGGCTTTTGAAGCACACCATGAATTTCAATAACCTTTTTATCCGATGTCATAACAATTCTCCTTACATAAATCTGATTTCTAAGGCAACATTTTCACCTTTGCTTTGTTTTGAATAAACAGGATAGCAGCCATCTCCGTAACCGCCGGAAGAAAAAAATCCATCTTCGGTAATCCACGCATTTTCATTTCCAAGATTTTCACAGAAATTATTCCATGCAGCATCGTCATAATCCGGTTTATCAAAAAAGAATCCGGCAAGGCCTGCGTCAACACCAATCTCTCCGATTGTTTTCATAGCGGATTGCTTTGGAATCTTTCCGTCAAGATATATTCCGATTATGGCCACGCACCCGTCTTCTGACCAAACAACGCAAGTATAACTGCCTTGTTTAATTGATACCTTATTCATTCGGCACCACACATCTCTGTCATAGCAAGGAACTGTAATGTCTACGGTCGGACCGAATGACAGTTTTCCTATTGTTTTCTTTCTCATAAAAAACCTCCTAAAGAAAACGGCGGAGCTTTTATCACTCCGCCGCATAATGTGATTTCAGATAGTTTTAATCAGAAATCAAGTCTTCAAATTCTGCTTCTGTCAGTGTAGGTATGCCAAGCTCGCGAGCTTTTTGAAGTTTGCTGCCTGCTTTCTCACCGACAATAAGATAATCTGTCTTTTTTGTAACCGAAGATGCCGGAACTGCTCCCAGTTCAATCAGCTTGTTCTGAATGCCGTCACGGGTGTAGTTTTCAAGCTTCCCGGTCGCAACAACTGTTTTTCCGTATAAAGGTGTGATTTTTGTACGCATAGTTTTATTCTCCTCTTTGATAAATTCTATTTTTGTAAGCAATGGACGCCAAAGCTTTTCTTCATCTTTGTCCGCATACCATTTGTGAATGTTATTATTCATTGTTTCGCCGAAGTCTTTAAGAACGGTAAAATCAAATCCGCTCTTAATTGCATCTTCAAACGCATTCCAGTCTCCGCCGAAGTGTTTGTTAAGTATTCTTCCGGCAGAACGACCTACCATCGGAATGCCAAGTCCTGCAATAAACTGATTAAGTGTGCATTTGCGGCCGGCATCAATAGATTTCTGCATTCTCTGATATGACTTTTCGCCAAATCCATCAGCATCTACGATTTCATCATGATGCTGTTCTAACTCATAAAGATCACCAAAATTCTTTACCCAGCCATTGCTGACAAATGTTTCAAGCGTTGACTCTGCAATGCCGGTGATATTCATTCCGGGTTTATCACAGAAATGAACGAACTTTCTGACAAGCTTTGCCGAACAATGCTGATTATTGCAACGCAGCACACGGGTTCCTCCGGAAGTTTTGTCAATTTCAAGCGGTTGACCACAGCACGGGCAAATCATCGGAAGGCTGTATGTACCGCTTTGTGTCGCATTTTCAGCAACCTGCGGAATAATCATATTTGCCTTATAGATTTTTACTGTATCGCCAATACCAAACTTAAATTTCTCGAAAATATCGACATTGTGCAGACTTGCGTGTGCTACAACCGTTCCGTCTATGGTTACGGGTTCTAAAAGAGCCGTAATACTTACCATGCCGGTTCGGGTTGTTGCCAGTCTGACACCAAGAAATTTGGTATCGTACAGTTCATCCTTCCACTTGAGCGCAATCAGACGATTTTCGTGATGTCCTGTCGCGCCGAGTGATTTTCCGTAGGCAATATCGTTATATTCCATAATCAGTCCGTCAACGGGATATCCATAGAGCTTCGGTTCAAATCTTTCAATTGCGGCTTTGATAATGTCCGCCGTGCTATCAGCGTTTAAGTACACATGAGGCACCGTTTGAAATCCGTTGCGTTCCATAAACTCAAACTCATCTGTTTTGGTCGAGGGCATATTGTTTTCCGATACAATATCAAACGCAAAAAATTCCAATCTGCGCTCTTTTGACTCGTTTGAGTTTAGTTTACGCGTACTCGCTGATGCAAAGGCTCTCGGAAGTGTGTAAGGTTCATCCAGACCGAGATTGATTTCATTGAAGTTTTTATAGGACACGACGCCTTCGCCGCGCACTTCAAACTCGGATTTTTCCGGAATTGTAAGAGGAACATTCAGAAATGTCTTTACCGTATGTGTAACATCCTCACCGACAATTCCTTCAGTCCCTCTGGTAATAGCCTGTTCCAGCTTACCGCCCTTATAACGGATAACAATGGTTAAGCCGTCCAGCTTCCAGGACAGCAAAACATCTCTGCCTTTTGCAAACTTAATTAAATCATCTACGGATTTTGTTTTATCTGCCGAAAGCATCGGCTTTGAGTGTGTGACAGGGGTAAGTGATTCCAGAATTTCACCGGATACTTTTTGCGTCGGAGAACCCGAAAGCGTAAGACTTGTTTCAGTTTCAAGCTTTGCAAGTTCGTCGAATAACAAGTCGTATTCACGGTCCGACATTATCGGAACATCATTTTTGTAATAGGCAATGTCTGCCTCTGTGAGCTTTTCGATAAGCTCCTTCATTCGCATAATTTTTTGATTATATGCCATTTGTGTAACTCCTTTCATAGGTTAATTCCGCATATTCCGGCAGAGCAGATATAAAAAGTTCTTTACGATTTATACCGCTTTCATCCCGGTTTAAGCTGACGGTTTTGCCGGACTTCAATTTGACTTCAATGTAGCCAATCACCAAGTCCTGCACATTTGTTGTTGTTTGTAGATACAAAATCAATGTAATCTACCTCCTTTGAAATAAATTTTTATATATAACGAGAGCCTTGCGGCTTTTCGAAATATATCGAGCTTTGAGCCGCTAAGGCTGTTTTTGTATATATAAAAATGCACTCATCGAAAGATAACTTTCTTTGAGTGCATTGTGAGTAAATAACTCGTGTTAAAACCGCAGGGAATAACCCTGCAGCTTTCGGCATTTGTGCCTCTTATTAAAGAGACAGCAGAAATAAAAAAGTGCCTAAAGAATAAATCCTTAGACACTGTGAATACTCTGATAAACTATGATTTCTTTTTTTGAAACCTTGAAACTTATATTGTTATTATACCAGATTTCCAAAATAATTTCAAGTGTTTTTATAAAAGGACTTTCATTATTGCACATTAAGCTGCGTTTTATACTTTGCTTCTGCCTCAAGCAGAACCTTTCTTGCCCTGTTAAACATTGCAGAATCAACTGCCGGAGTATCCCAATAACAGAAGTCGGTCATTTCGCGTTCAGATGAATCAAAATTCGGATCAACCGACCTGTAAATTCTGGTGTATGCTTCTTTGCGTGCTTCTTCGTAATCCATTCCTGTTTCAACTTGTGTTATCAAGTCTGCAAGCATATTTCTTACATTTGCTTCTGCAGCGACATAAAAATCCGGTCTGAGATAAATATCCCTATACTCAAAAATTGCATTGCACGCAATTGGAGAGAGGAGGCCATACCCGTATCCGCCTGACTGACCTGAAAGAACGGCATTGTAAATTAAATTATTTGCTTTGCTTCTCGCTTCAAGATATCCGAGTCCCTGCGATACTTCATCCAGTATACCACTGATTAAATTCTCGGTTATGAGAATGCTTTCCTCGGTTGCGTTTTGCGGAACAGAGGATCCGGGGATTCCTTCTGCCCGAACAGAAACGGACGCCGTAATCAAAAGTGTCAGACCGAGAACAAATGCAAAAATTTTAATTGTTTTCTTCATATCGAAAATCTCCTTTGTAGTGTATTTTTTTGTCCCTTTACTTAATTACACGAAACCGAGATTGATTTTGCAACTTTTATAATTTGTTTTTTTATAAAGCAGGTAAAGAGCGGTTAATCTGCACAAAAGAGTTTAATTATCAAAAAAATAATTGACGCAAAAGCTTTATTTCACAAAAACCTCTTGATTATATTCCGATTTTGGAATATAATATATATAATCATATTGAGGATAAAAACACTATGAAATATATCTGTTTCGGAAATTGCAAAAATACGGGGGATTTCCGTAAGACGTGTAAATGCTCTGTGCAACGAAAGCCGAATATAGCTTATGTGTTTTATCTTGCCGGATTTATGTAAAAATGATGGTGTTTTTCAGCCGGAATTTACTGTTCACCCGCAGGATATCATGATAAAGTTTTCAGCACCGGAGGATAGAGTTGTGCGCACATCAACCGATAGGGTGACTGAGAAGGTGACTGAGAGGGTGACTGAAACAGAGAATCAGCTGCTTGCACTTTTGATGGAGGATCCTGCCTAAACATATGAAGCTCTGTCAAAGAAATTAAATGTCAGCTGGAAAACAATTGGCGGTTTGATAAAGTCATTAAAAAGCAAAAATATAATTTGCAGAGTCGGCTCGGACACGAAAGGTTACCGGCAGATTACGCTGAAGAATTAGGTGGTGCAAATGAAAAATAAATTCAGAACAGCGAGACAATTAAAAAAATTAAAAGTTATTGAAGCAGCCGAATTGTTGGGAATTTCTCAGCCTACATTGAGTGCATGGGAAACAGGAAATAAAGCACCATCCGTTGAGGGATTAGAGAAAATGGCAGACCTCTATGGTGTTACAACGGACTTCCTACTCGGACGCACAGACAGCAAACTTAGCTTTGATAACATGGCTATCCTTAATAAAAAGCTACTGCCGATTATGCACGAAAAACCTGTGTGGTCTGCAAAGCACGGTTGGATGCTCGTTGATTGTGCAAAGTCACATCTGGTGGGATGTGATATTATCATTTCCTTTGAACAAGCAGAGGATTTGTTTATAGCTCCGCCCAAATTTGCCGAAAGCAGTATACCAAATTCAGAACCGCTTTCGAGGAGTGAGTTGCAATATGGACTGCAAATATGGGTGGAACCAATCTCTGCCGACAGTAGCTTAAGGGAAGAACTGCGAGGCCGGTATCGTGTAAAGCATCATGCTATTGAAAATGAATGCGGCAACCGTTTTTCACTGGATAGCTATGGTGCAAAATGGCTTGCGTTTTCAGAAAAATCGGAGGATAGACGATAAACGGATAATAATCGAGTAGGGGCAATCCCTCATTTTGTGTAAACCTCAAATTTAGCTCCAAAATGATGATATAATCT
>OGOV01000102.1_pt1 | contig 86307 bp, 83 predicted proteins | sample 1552711 | NCBI WGS metagenome assembly OGOV01 (sample SAMEA2580216, study PRJEB22360) | human gut metagenome | biome: human gut; feature: human-associated habitat; material: faeces | place: Denmark | collected 2008/2010 | reverse complement strand
ATATCATTTACCTCCTTCAAATTAAGTGTAAATTATTATCTAAAAAAAGTACACATACTAATCGTTGAGTATAGGGATTTTTCTTTATCAACGATTAGTTGAATTGTTATAATTTGTGCGATAAATTACTATTTTTGTTTTATTTTTTTAAATCTTTTGAATAACAATACATATCTATACAATGTAAATCACCATCCCATATTTCTTCATCATAATTTTCAACAAAGAAATTTTTTATTGTCTTTTCATATTTATCAAATCCTTGCTTAACATAGAATGGAATATTGTTCTCTGTTGTTCCAACTAACATCTTTTTATATTTTTGTTTATAATTATCAGCTAAATATTTTAGCATTTTCTTTCCATAACCATTTCCTCTAAATTCTTTTTTGGTTGCTATATTTTTTAACTCTACTGTATCTTCATCTATTTTTGTGACTACTGCAATACATGCTACATCATCTTTATATGTTAATACAAATAATTCTCCATTTTTTAAATAATTATTTATCATATCTTTACTTGGATCTGCTTCAAGTAATAAATCCATGTATTGTTCATTGTTATCTTTTTCTTTTTTTATATTTATACTTCTTTTTACAGGAAGAAATTCAAATCCATCTGGTAATTTAGGTTTGTTATTTGTGTGGGCTAAAAATATTTGTGCCTCTGGACTCTTCCTATTTAACTTTTGAAATTTGTGTACCCTGACATTACTCCTTAAAATAGTTGATATAACAACTTTTGGAGTCTATTTCAAGTCGCCAAAGCCACAGATTTTAGCCTATTTTCAAAATTCATCTTTTCCTTTATATTTAAAGGTTTGTCCGTTTTTGTGGCTATAATATATAACCTCCCTAAAACTAATCGACATTATATTAATAATAAATTCATTTCAAATTATATTACTCATTATTTAAAAAATTCATCACCAAATCTATAATAACTTCTTTTTCTTTTGGATTTGATTCTGCTATTAATAGTGTTAATGCTGTTAAAGTGTTATTATCAATCGTTTGCTCTCCATCTTTGTATAAAATACCATAAAAATTTAAAAAGTATATAAATAGTGTTGCTGCAATTCTCTTGTTACCATCTGTAAACACATGATTTTTTACTATTAAATATAAAAAATTTGCCCCTTTTTCTTCTATGCTTTTATAAATATCTTGTCCATCAAAACTTTGATAAATATTTCTTATAATTGACTCTAATCCTTTATCTCTTTCTACTGCAAATAATGAACTTTCTTCATTAAATCTTAACTTATTTATTACTTCTATACATTCTTTGTATTCAATTTTTCTTTCATCTATATTTCCATCTATTTTCTTTAATGTTTTATGGTCATAGTCATCTAACAAATCAAGTGCTCTTGAGTAATCTCCAATTACTTTTAATATTTCTTTTGCATCATTTCCTTCTAATTTTTCATCAATACGATTAGCAATATCTATTAATTTTATTGTTTTTTCTAAATATTCTAATCTTCTTTGATTTACTGCATAACCGTTAATTAAATATTCTTTCAAAATTTTATTTGCCCATTTTCTAAATATGACACCATTATTACTTTTAACTCTATAACCAACACTAATAATCATATCAAGATTATAATATTCTACCATATGAGTTTGTGTTTTGCTTTGAATTGCACCGTGTTCAGTGGTATTCTCAAATTTTGCGACAACCACTTCATTTTTTAATTCTTCTTTAAGTGCATTATTAATATGTTTTCTAATTGTCTTGTAATCCCTACCAAATAATTGTGCCATTTGTTCAGTATTAAGCCATACTGTTTCATCCTTTAAATTTACTTCTAATTTCACTTCTTGATTTTCAAATAAAATAATTTCATTTCCTTTTTTCAAACTATCACCCCCCTATTTTTAATATAGATTTCTATGTTTTATTATAAATTTTCTTTAATTATCGCCTAATTTCTTTTTATCCTTAATATTGTTTTTTTTGTTATAAAACTAACTTCACTTTTTTATTTTATACATTATTAAATTCATACCATTCTCTATAATTTGTAAGTTGTTATACTCCTATACCTTTTTCTTTTTGTTGTTTCTTTAATCTTCTCCAATTGTAACTTCCATATATGTCATTTATTAATAACAATATAGGACCTACTAAAACCGATATTAATTCTATTTGACCACTTATAATAGGAATTAACCATAATGTTATTATCACTAGATCATTTGCAATATAGCAAAATAGTGATAATTCACTTCTTCTTGCCTCAAAATAACTAGCTAGGACACTTGTTACAACTGACATTGTACTTATTACTAATAAATCTGTATTAAATGCTTTTAATATGAAGTAATAAATCCAAAATAACACTAATTGAGAAAGTAATGCTATAGTTATTTCTTTTTTTGATAGAGAACTTATAATAACTGTATCTTCTTCTTTATCTTGATGTCTTAACCAAGATATAATACCTATTATCATTATAGGAAATGTTAAAAATGCTGTAATAATTAATTCCCCATAATAGCCTTGATTATATGATACTATTCCATAAAAAAACACACTAACAAACCCTACAAAATAGCATTCTACTTTTCCTTTTGACATTAATAATGCTGTAATTAAATAAAGTGATGTATATAATGTATCAATTACAGTCCCATTAAAAATAATAGATGATATTATTGATGTTAATAATCCACATATTAAAAATGACTTTTCAAACTTATTCCAATCTTCAAAATATTTCTTTATCATATAAAATACCTCACCTACAACTTACTATTTTATGACTAGCTTTTATTTTTCTTTAAATCTTTTGAATAATAATACATATCTGTACATACTAAATCTCCATCTATGATTTCTTCATCATAATTATCTATAAAATAATTTTTAATTGTTTTCTCATATTTATCAAATCCCTGCTTAACATAGAAAGGAATATTATTCTCTGTTGTTCCTACCAACATTCTATCATATTTCTGTTTATAACTACCACATAATGATTTTAAAAGTGTTTTTGCATAACCTTTATTTCTGTAATTTTCTTTTGTAACTATGTTCTTTAACTCTAATGTTTTTCTAGAAATAGGCAAAATTACTGCAATAGAAATTAGCTCATCTTCTTTTTTTAATGCATATACATCTGAATCGTTCAAATACTTATGTATCATATCTTTTGAAGGATCTGCCTCTAAAAGTAAATCTATATAATCTTCTTTATTTTCTATTTTTTTAACCTGCATTCTAGGCTCTTTCGGTATCTCATAACCATTGGTAGCCCTCGCTTGTATAGGATTGCGGTTATAATATCTCATCTCCTCTGAAAAGACACATCCACAATATTTTTGCATGTATAATCCTAATTCTCTTGCTTTTGTTTGTCCCTCTCTAAAGCCTGGTCTAAAGTCTCTATAAAGAAAAGTTAAGCCATATTTTTTTGCAATTTCTTCACCTAAAGCTTTTAATTCTTCATGTTTTTGATATGGACTTACCAATAATGTTGTTGTAAAAGTATCATAGCCTTTTTCTTTTGCATATTTTGCTGTTTGTTCTAATCTAACTTTATAGCAATAATTACTACATCTATTTTTTAAATCTCCTATAACATTTTCACAAAACTTGTCTAAGCCATATTCTTCTTCGAATATGGCTTCTATTTCTATGCTTTTTGTATATTCTTTTAAACAATCTCTTCGTGCTTTATATTCCATATATGGATGTATGTTTGGATTAAACCAATATATAGTTGGTTCTATTCCTTCTTCTCTTAAGCTGTCTATACAATATACGCTACATGGTGCACAACATGTATGCATTAATAATTTCATATTTTTTACCTCTAAACTACTCTATATTGATTTTTTTATCTATAATGTATTGTGGTCTGTTTTTGCTTTCATCATATATTCTTCCTATATATTCTGAAATAACCCATATTGCTGTTAATTGGATTCCTGCTAATAATGTAATTGTAACCATTATTGATGTCCAGCCTTTTATGATTGGTAATTTTGCCACATATGCCACTATTCCATATATTAATAATAATATTGATATTAATATTAGAGTAACTCCCAAACCACCAAAAATCTTAAATGGTTTTGTTGAAAAACCTACTATACCATCTGAAGCAAGTTTTAGCATTTTCTTTAGAGTATATTTCGTTTTTCCTGCATATCTTTCTTTTCTTTCATACTCTAATGGAACTTGTTTAAATCCTACCCAACTAAATAATCCTCTTAAAAATTTGTTGTGTTCTGGTAATGAGTTTATTACATCTATAACTTTTCTATCTGCTAAGCGAAAATCGCCTGTATCTTTTGGTATGTCCACCTCTGATAATCCATTTAATATTTTATAAAACATTTTTGCTGTAAAAAGCTTAAATACTGTTTCTCCATTCCTCTTCTTTCTTTTAGCATATATTACTTCATTTCCCTGTTCCCATAGATTAATCATTTCTAATATAACCTCTGGTGGATCCTGCATGTCTGCATCCATTATTACAACAGCATCTCCTGTTGTTTCTTTAAGTCCTGCTGTTACAGCTGCTTGATGTCCAAAATTTCTAGAAAAAGAAATTACTTTTACTTTTGAATTTTCTTTTGCTATTCCTTCCAATATTTCTAAAGTTTTATCTTTACTTCCATCATTTACAAATACAATTTCATAATCGTATCCAATTAAACTATTTAGAACTTCTACTGTTCTATTGTAACATTCATTTGCTACTTTTTCTTCAAAATACATTGGTATTACTACAGATATTTTACTCATTATACTTCACTCCTATATGTTTATATGCTGGCTCAAGTGGTATTCTACCTCTTGGTGTTCTTGTTATAAATCCTATTTGTATTAGATATGGTTCATACACATCTTCTATCGTATCAGCTTCTTCTCCTACTGTAACAGCCATTGTCTCTAATCCTACTGGCCTTCCACCATATTTTATAATCATTGCTTCTAGTAGCTTCCTATCTATATCATCTAAACCATATTCGTCTATTTCTAATTTATTTAAAGCTGTTTTCGTTATTTTTAGTGTTATATTTCCATCTCCTAAAACAGCTGCATAATCTCTAACTCTCTTTAATAGTCTATTAGCAATTCTTGGAGTTCCTCTAGAACGTCTAGCTATTTCCATTGCAGATTCATCATCTATATTTACATTTAATATCTTTGCTGACCTTGTTACTATTGTCGTTAAATCTTTAGTATTATACAATTCTAGTCTATGTACAATTCCAAATCTATCACGAAGAGGCGTTGTTAATGAACCTGCTTTTGTTGTTGCCCCTATCAATGTAAATTTAGGTAAATCCAATCTAATAGACCTTGCACTCGGACCTTTTCCAATAATTATATCTAATGTATAATCTTCTAATGCAGGATATAGAATTTCTTCTACACTTTTATTTAACCTATGTATTTCGTCAATAAATAACACATCAAATTCAGATAAATTTGTAAGTAATGCTGCTAAATCTCCTGGTTTTTCTATTGCTGGTCCTGATGTTATTTTTATGTTAGATTTCATTTCATTGGAGATAATGTTCGCTAGAGTTGTTTTACCTAAGCCTGGAGGTCCATATAGTAAAATATGGTCTAAAGGCTCCCCTCTTTTTTGAGCAGCCTCTATATATACCTTCATATTTTCTTTTACTTTATCTTGTCCTATATATTCATCTAAGACTTTAGGTCTCAATGAATTTTCCATTTTTTCTTCATTAATATCTTCTAATTCTGGACTAATTATTCTGTCTTCCTCCATGAAATCACCTTTTTCTTAGTTAATTATTTCTATATTGTAGCTATTAGTAAATAATCCACTTTCAATGACACCTGTAATATCTTTTATATCTTTTTCTAATGTTTCATATATTTCTGTAAATCTAACATCTAATATTAGATTATTATTTTCTGTAATTACAGGGCCATCTTTTTTTAGGGCTTGCCTTAATTTTATTTCTATTGCACCTAGTTCTATTAATTTTTCTTTTACACTATTAAGTGCTAGTGGATGACATTCAACTGGTATAGGAAAATTTGTGTCTAATTCTTTTATCATTTTACTTTTATCTACCAATATATATGTTATTTTTGAGTTTGCAATATTTAATTTTTCTTTAAACATTGCTGCTCCTCTCCCTTTTATTAGCCAATTATTTGCATCCACTTCATCAGCCCCATCAAAGCACCAATCTGGTTTATGTTCCATTATCGTAGTGGTTGGTATTTCTAGCTCTGTACACAACATTTTAATCTCATATGATGTTGGTATTGCTAAAATTTTAATTTTTTCTTCTTTTATTTTTTTTCCTATTTCTTTTACAGCTAAATATGATGTTGAACCAGATCCAAAGCCTATAACTTCTCCATCTTTAACTTTTTGAGCTATTCTTTGTGCTATTTTTTTCTTTTCATCTTCGTTTGAAATATTTTCAAATTTCACTTGTTCTAGTATTTCTTTACACCATTCCATACATACCTCTTATTCTTGAGAGTATATAAGCTCCCATATAATTATTTAAACTATTTTTAAAAACTTATTCTTTCCAAATTGTAATGTTATTGGTTCTTCTAAAGTAATTATTTCACTTAAATTTTCTACTACATTACCATTTATTTTAACGCCTTTTCCTTGCACCATTCTTTTAGCTTCACTTTTGGAAGGTGCAAATTTAACTTTTACTAGCAAATCGCAAATACTTATTTCTTTTTCTTCATTACTTATATTAATTTCTTGAATATTATCTGGAATTTTTCCTTTTGCTACTTGTTTATATCTTAATTCTGCTTCTTCTATTTTATCTTCTCCATGATACATTTTTATAATTTCTTCTGCATATTTTCTATGTGCTAAAACAACATCTTCTTCTATCCACTTCTTAGCATCTTCTAATTCTATATCTGTTGTTAATTTAAAATATTCTAATAAGCAATTATCAGGTATTTTCATGGCCTTTTCATACATAATTTCGGGTGCTTCATCTATTCCTATGTAATTATCTAAAGATTTACTCATTTTTTCTTTTCCGTCAAGTCCTACAAGCAAAGGGAATGTTAAAACCACTTGTCTTTCTTGTCCATAATCTTTTTGTAGCTCTCTACCAACTAATAAGTTAAAAGTTTGATCTGTTCCACCTATTTCAATATCAGCATTTAATGCAACTGAATCATATCCTTGCATTAATGGATATAATAATTCATGCATTGAAAGTGGTAAATTATTTTCGTATCTATTTTTAAAGTCATCTCTTTCTAGTATTCTAGCAACAGTATACTTACTTGTTAAGTCTATAATATCTTTAAAATTCATTTTCCCTAGCCATTCTGAATTATATGTGATTGTAGTCTTTGCTGGGTCCAATATTTTAGTTACTTGCTTAAAATATGTTTCTCCTGCTCTTCTTGTATCTTCAAATGTTAATGCTGGTCTTGTTTTGCTTTTACCTGATGGATCTCCAATCATCGCTGTAAAATCTCCTATAACAAACACTACTTCGTGCCCCATATCTTGAAAATGTTTCAACATTCTTAGTACAACAGTATGTCCTAGGTGTAAGTCTGGTCTACTTGGATCAGCACCTAATTTAATTTTTAATTTTTTTCCACTTTTTATTTTTTCTTCTAACTCCTCTACTGAAAATATCTGTACAGCTTTTCTTTTTATTAATTCTAATTCTTTCATATTTATCCCCTTCCAATTTACAGTTTTTATTTTATATTAATTATTTTTTCCCACGTTAATTCCGATTTTCCAAAATGTCCATAATTTGTAGTTTTAGAATATATTGGTTCTTTCAACTTTAAATAATTTATAATTCCATTTGGTGTAAGATCAAATTTTTCTTTTATCATTTTAATTATTTCCTCATCTGTTATTTTACCTGTTCCAAAAGTATTTACGTATATCGATAATGGTTTTTCTATGCCAATTGCATACGATATTTGAATTTCACATTTATTTGCTAACTTGTTTGCAATTATATTCTTTGCAATATATCTTAACATATATGCTGCTGACCTATCTACTTTTGTTGCATCTTTACCTGAAAATGAACCACCACCATGTCTACTATATCCTCCATAAGTATCTATAATTATTTTTCTTCCTGTTAAGCCACTATCTCCTAATGGTCCACCTATTACAAATCTTCCTGTAGGATTAATATATATCTTTGTATTTTTATCTATCATATTAGGCTCTACAACACAATTAATGACTTTTTCTTTAATATCTTTTTTAAGCTCTTCTAAACTCACATTTTCCAAATGTTGAGTTGATATTAATATTGTTTCTACTCTTTTAGGTTTATCGTTTTCGTATTCAACTGTTACTTGAGTCTTTCCATCTGGTCTTAAATATGGAATAATATTTTCTTTCCTAGTTTGTGTTAACCTTTTAGCAAGTTTATGCGCTAAATTAATGGCATATGGCATATAGTTTTCTGTTTCGTCACAGGCATATCCAAACATAATTCCTTGGTCTCCTGCCCCACCTACATCTACACCTAATGCTATATCTGGGCTCTGCTTTGCTATATCAATATTTATTTTACAAGTTCTATAATCCATATCTGTTAGTTCATTATCATATCCAATTTCTTTTATTTTATCTCTTATTAAATCTTCAATTCCTATTTGCGCTTTTGAAGTAACTTGTCCAACAACAGTTATATTATTTTTATGTGCAAAAACTTCTATTGCTGTTCTTGAGTTTTCATCTTTTTTTAAATATTCATCTAATATACTGTCTGCAATATAGTCACAAAGTTTATCAGGGTGTCCTTCTGTTACACTTTCTGAAGTAAAATAATATTTATTCATTTTTTGGTATCATCCTTTCATTTTTTACATTATTAGTATATCATATACATCTTTTTTAGTCTATTTTATTTTTTGTTTTTCTTACGGTTGTAGCCATTTCATCGACTATTCTTCTTATTTCTTTTATTGTTTCTTCTTGTTGGTTTGCTTCTGTAACAACTCCTGTAATATTACAAGGAATTTTATCTATTATAAATGTATATCCAACTACATATGTATTAAACTTTACAGTTCGCCCACATATTAAAGTTCCTTCGTATCGATACATTTCTATTTCATTAATCATTTCTGTTTTTTCTTGTTCTATTTTTAAATCATTTATATAAGTAAATTCTTTTACATTATCTTTTAATTTAGAAAATACTATATCTTGTGCTTTTGATAATTCTGTAGCTTCCATACTCATTTCTGCAGTAACTGCAATGTATAATTTACTCTTTATAAAATATATTTTTGAATAACCATTCTGCGTTTCTTCATATGATTTAGGTACATTTATATAAATAAGTTTCTGTGGTATTTTATATATCTTAGAAAGTTCCCCTTCTTCTATATTATTTGAACATCCACAAAGACAAACAGATACAATTATTATTATAATACTTAAACATATTATTTTTTTCATTCTTTTATATTTTCCCCTCTTAGAACCTATTTTACTATAATTATTTTAATATAAGTATTTTTCTTTTTCAACACTTTTCTTTATTTTATGTATAAAAACTGAATTTATAGGTAAAATAATATTAATGCAAGGAGGTGCTTTTTATGTCAGAAAATAAAAATAACAATAATAATAAAAATAACAAAAATAACAAAAACAATAACAATAATAGCGAAAGAAATAACAACAACAATTGTAAATAAGTCTATTTTCCTATACAATACAAAAAATGAATAACTATTTATTGTAGTTATTCATTTTTTGTGATTATTTTTCTATTTCTTCTAATCTATAGTTTTCAACAAAACTTTTTTGTCCTCTATCATATATATATTCGGTTTCATTGTAATTTTCGTCTATATATGTAATGTAATAATTCTCTAATCCACTTTTAGTTCCATATTTACTTTTAGGCAAATTACATCTATTTTCTGCCTTAGTCATAGCACTAGAAAAGTTTACTCTTCCGCTATCACTTTTGCATGCTAACACGAATTTTTTATAGATGCCGAAAAGCTCTGTATCTCCCATTTTTTCTATATCTACATAAATATTAAAGCTTGCTAATATATATTTCAATTCTTCTTGACCTGTTAAGTGCTTTTGTCTAATTGTTTCTTTTAATATATGCCAGTAAGAATCTGTATAATCTCTTTTTGGGCTTATATAACCTAACTTTAAATCTATAGAACGTAAATCTGCACCATACATAGAACCTTTTGCAAAATGTGTTGTTCTACATCCAGATTGTATATTTTTTAAATCATCTGTTATATCTGCTGTATGCCAATCTCCTTGTTCATCCCAAAAAATTATATATGCATGTCCTTGTCTATTTTCTACAATCTCATTTTTTATTCCAGCCATTGTAAGCAAATTTGAATATTGTTTAGATAAGCTTTTACATGTAATGATGTTTGGATTCTCATATGGTTTATGGTCATACACTAATTCTTGTTCTTCATCTTCATTTAAATATTTATATGACACATCATAAAAACTTCTTCTTCCTAATTCAATATATAACCATCTGGCTTTTTCCATTGTACTTTCTAAATCTTTTGGCATTTGTGTTATAAAGTCTTCTAAATTTCTTATTTGCATTATTTTCTCCCTATTTTAAGTATTTTTTTAAGAACTGTCCTGTATAGCTTTGATTATTTCTTGCAATTTGCTCTGGTGTTCCAACTGCTACAATATTTCCTCCATTATCTCCACCTTCTGGTCCTAAATCTATTATATAATCACATGTTTTTATCAAATCCAAATTATGTTCTATTACAATAATACTATTTCCCGTATCTACGAGTCTTTGCAATATATCCACTAATTTATGAACATCTGCAATATGAAGTCCTGTTGTAGGTTCATCTAATATATACAATGTTTTTCCTGTAGGTTTTTTAGATAACTCTGTTGCAAGCTTAACTCTTTGTGCTTCTCCACCTGATAATGTTGTAGATGGTTGTCCTAATTTTATATATCCAAGTCCTACATCATACAAAGTTTGAATTTTTTGTTTTATTTTTGGTACATTTTTAAAGAATTCTAATGCTTCTTCTACGGTCATGTCAAGTACATCTGCTATTGTTTTTCCTTTGTATTTTACCTCTAAGGTTTCTTTATTGTACCTTTTTCCTTTGCAAACTTCACATGGCACATAAATATCTGGTAAGAAATGCATCTCTATTCTTAATATTCCATCACCAGAACATGCCTCACATCTTCCTCCAGATACATTAAAACTAAATCTTCCTTTTTCATAGCCTCTCATTTTTGCTTCATTTGTTTCTGAAAAAATATCTCTTATATAGTCAAAAACTCCTGTATATGTTGCGGGGTTTGAACGTGGAGTTCTACCTATTGGAGATTGATCTATATTTATTATTTTATCTATATTTTCTATTCCAACAATTTCTTTATGTTTTCCTGGTTTTTCATTAGAGTGATTTATATATTTTGAAATTGCTTTATATAAAATTTCATTTACTAATGTACTTTTTCCTGAACCAGAAACACCTGTAACACATATAAACTGTCCTAATGGAAATTTTACATTTACATTTTTTAGATTATTTTGAGTTGCACCTTTTATTTCTATCGCCTTTCCATTTGATTTTCTTCTTTTTTCTGGAATTTTAATCTGCATTTTTCCACTCAAATATTGTCCTGTTATTGATTCTGGTATTTGTTTAATCTCCTCTGCTGTTCCTTGTGCTATAACGTTTCCTCCATGTACTCCTGGTCCTGGACCAATATCTATTATTTGGTCAGCTGCATACATTGTGTCTTCATCATGTTCTACTACTATAACTGTATTGCCTAAATCTCTTAATTTCTTTAATGTTGTTATTAATTTTTCGTTATCTCTTTGGTGTAAACCTATGCTTGGCTCATCTAATATATATAATACACCTGTAAGGCCAGAACCTATTTGCGTGGCTAAACGAATTCTTTGAGCTTCTCCTCCTGATAACGTCCCAGCACTTCTTGATAATGTTAAATATTCCAAACCAACATCCATTAAGAATTGCAACCTTTTGTTCAATTCTTTCAATATCTGTTCTGATATGATTTTATCTTTATTATTTAGCTTTAATGAATTTAAATATGCCTTTATTTTGTCTATTGACATATCTGTTAGTTCATTTATATTCTTATCTCCGACCTTTACTGCTAAACTTTCTTTTCTTAATCTTGCTCCATTACAAGTAGGGCAATGACTATTGCTCATATACAATTCGTAAAATTCCTTCATTCCTTGTGATTTTGTTTCTCTATATCTTCTATCTAATGTTGGTATAACTCCTTCAAAAGGTGCAGTAAATTTTCTAACTCCTGCTGCTGATGAATATTCAAAATCAATTTTTTCATCACCCGTACCATATAATATTTTATCTAAAAATTCTTTAGGCAATTTTTTTATTGGAACATCTTTTATTTTGACTCCATAATGCTTTGCTATACTTTCAAAATACATTTTTGCCATTGTATCGCCTTTTTTCATAGTACTTGCACCAAAAGCTTTTATTCCATCATAAAGTGTTTTGTTTCTATCAGGAATTATAAGTTCTTCATCCATTTTCATTAAATATCCAATGCCTGTACATGTTGGACAAGCTCCAAATGGATTATTGAAAGAAAACATACGAGGCGATAATTCTTCAAAACTAACTCCACAGTCTGGGCAAGCATAGTTTTGACTAAATAACATCTCTCTCATTTCCGAGTTGTTTGGACTTCCAACCACTATAAGAACTAGATTATTCGCATGTTTTAATGCTATTTCTATAGACTCAGTTAGTCTACTTCTTATATCTTCTTTTATTACTAATCTATCTACTATTATCTCTACAGTATGCTTCTTTTTTCTGTCAATTTCTATATCGTCTGTCAATTCTATTGTTTCTCCATCTATTCTAGCTCTTACAAATCCTTCTTTAGTAAGGTCTTCTAATACTTTTTTAAATTCACCTTTTCTGCCACGAATAATAGGTGCTAAAACTTGAATTTTAGTACCCTGTTCTAACTCCATAATAGTATCAACTATTTGGTCTATTGTTTGTTTTTCTATTTTCTTACCGCAATTAGGGCAATATGGTATACCAATTCTTGCATATAGCAAACGTATATAATCATATATTTCTGTAACTGTTCCTACGGTAGAACGTGGATTTTTTGAGGTTGTTTTTTGATCTATTGAAATTGCTGGAGATAATCCTTCTATTAATTCTACATCAGGCTTTTCCATTAAGCCCAAAAACTGTCTTGCATATGAAGATAAGCTTTCTACATATCTTCTTTGTCCTTCTGCATACAATGTATCAAATGCTAAAGAAGATTTTCCGGAGCCAGAAAGTCCTGTTATTACTACCAATTTATCTCTAGGTATTGTTAAATTTATATTTTTTAAATTGTGTTCTTTTGCACCTTTAATTATAATATTATTGTTCATTTTAATCTCTCCATGTATATCTTTATCATTGAAAAGAGCCACCCACGGGATGGCTCTTAGGGAAATCAGTCCCCATTTAGATCTGTTCCCCTATACCTTGCAGACAATTTGTCCAACAAGTCCCAAGGAGTTCCGTCCTCCTCTGCATGTTGCGCTATACCTATACGGCAATACTCACAGTTTTTATAGTTAATATAACCACTTTCTTTGATCTGCCGCTCAGTACATTTTTTACATGCTTCATTGTCCATCATTTTACTCCTTTCAATTTTGGGTATTAATTATATTATACATTATTTATAAAATTTTTCAAGCTCTTTTATCTTATCTCTAATTTCTGCTGCTTTTTCAAATTCCATGTTTGCAGCATATTTAAGCATTTCATCTGTCATTTTTGAAATTATTTCTTTAATTTCTACATCTTTATCTAATTTGTATTCTTCTTGTACATCTGCCACAAAACTTGCTTTTATAGTATCTCTTACCGCTTTTTGTATTGTTTTTGGTATTATGCCATGGTCTTTATTATATTGCTCTTGTATTTTTCTTCTTCTGTTTGTTTCGCTTATAGCTTTTTCCATACTCTCTGTTAATTCATCTGCATACATTATTACTTTTCCATCTGTGTTTCTTGCAGCACGTCCTATGGTTTGTATTAATGAGCGTTCAGAACGTAAAAAACCTTCTTTGTCTGCATCTAGTATTGCCACTAAGGATACTTCTGGAATATCTAATCCTTCTCTCAAAAGATTTATTCCTACTAATACATCAAATTCTCCTAATCTTAAATCTCTTATTATTTCCATTCTTTCTAATGCTTTAGTATCTGAATGCATATATTTAACTTTTATATCTATACCAGCTAAATATCCGCTTAAATCTTCTGCCATTTTCTTAGTTAAAGTCGTTACTAAAACTCTTTCTTTTTTTTCTACTCTTTCTCGTATTTGCTCTATTAAATCATCTATTTGGTTTGTAACAGGCTTTACTTCTATTTTTGGATCTAATAAACCTGTTGGTCTTATTATTTGCTCTACAACATTTTCTTTAGAATGTTCTTTTTCATAATCTGCTGGGGTTGCACTAACAAATATACACTGATTTATTCTTTCTTCAAATTCCTGAAATTTTAGTGGTCTATTATCAAACGCTGATGGTAATCTAAATCCGTATTTTACTAAAGATTCTTTCCTTGCTCTATCTCCATTATACATAGCTTTTACTTGTGGAATAGTTGCATGTGACTCATCTATTAATAAAAGAAAATCTTTTGGAAAGTAGTCGAATAAGGTATATGGTGCACTTCCTGGCTCTCTACCACTTATATGTCTTGAATAATTTTCTATTCCTTGGCAAAATCCAGTTTCTCTCATCATTTCCATATCAAAATTTGTTCTTTCTTCTATTCTTTGTGCCTCAATTAATTTTCCCTCTGCTTTAAATTTTTTCACTTGCTCTTTCATCTCTTCTTCAATAGTTATAATTGCTTTATCTATCTTATCTCTATTAGTTACATATTGTGAAGCTGGTGGCACTAAAATATGATTTCTAATACCTATTACTTTTCCTGTTAAAGGATTAATTTCATTTATTTTTTCGATTTCATCTCCCCAAAACTCTACTCTAACTGCTGATTCACTCTCAGAGGAAGGATATATTTCTAATATATCTCCTTTTGCTCTAAAAGTACCTCTTTTAAAATCTAATTCATTTCTGCTATATTGCATAGTTATTAGTTTTTTCATAACTTCATCTCTTGTTTTTATCATTTTAGGTCTTAATGATAACATCATTTCATTATAATCAACAGGATCTCCCAAACCATATATACAAGACACTGATGCTACAATAATAACATCTCTTGTTTCAAATAATGATAATGTTGCCGAATGTCTTAATTTATCTATTTCATCATTAATAGATGCATCTTTTTCTATATATGTGTCTGATGCTGCAATATAAGCTTCTGGTTGGTAATAATCATAATAAGATACAAAGTATTCCACATTATTTTCCGGGAAAAATTCTTTGAATTCACTATACAATTGTCCTGCAAGTGTTTTATTATGTGCTAAAACAAGAGTTGGTTTTTGTACTTTTTCAATTATATTTGCCATTGTAAAGGTTTTGCCTGAACCTGTAACACCTAGAAGCGTTTGAAATTTCTTACCTTCTTTTATTCCGTTTGATAGGTATTCTATTGCCTGCGGTTGGTCACCTGTTGGTTTGTATTCTGAGTTTAATTTAAACATAACCTCTCCTTTTATAAAAATTTTAAGTATATTTTTTTAATATTTCTATGTCTTCTTTATCTTTTTTTCTATTTAATAATTCTTTCATTTCTAGAATCTGTTCTTTTTTTAAGCAATTATATCCATACTTCTTTACTGTATCCTTTAAAGAATAATGTAGATTATCTAATATTCTTAATACTTCCTCTTTATTCATAATATGTTTCCCTCTATATGCCCCATTTCTTTATTTTTAATTCTTATAAAAAATAACATTATAATTATATCACGTAGCACATTTGTTTGCAATATTTTTATTAAAAAATAAAGGTTAGACTTTTATCTAACCTTCTCTATAACATGTTATTTTTTGTTATAATTCATCTTCTAATACAATAATTTTTGTTACTTTAGTTAATTGTGCTGGGTAGCTTTCTAAAATTTCACCTGTTGAAGTAATTGAAACATTTTGACCTTCTTTTAAACTTGATAATTCAATTTTAGCTTCTTTCCATAATAATTCCGTATCCTTATCAACAGAAAAATCAAATTCTCCTCTATGGTTTATATCATTGGACTCAAGTCCTTCTATTAAAATTGTTGTTATTCCATTATATTCCCTTATTTCTTTTATTCTAGCATTAAATACATTATTTTCTATATTGTAATCATTTTTTTGTAATTTTTCTTCAAATTTTTTTTCATATACTTTCATTTCCTCATTGAAATCATTATAATCCATAAACCAAGTACCAATTTTAATATCATCAAATCCTGCTAATGTACGGAAATCTATAACTTTATACCCTAATCCAAAAAATTCAACTGTTCCCCCATCATTCATAGCCCCTGCTGGATTATGAATACAAAATATTGGTCTTTCATTATTCTTTACCCTATTATAATCAACAACAAAAAATATTAAGCCTAAAATAATTAGAACTCCTAATATAATTCCTATAACTTTTAATACTTTTTTCATAAATACCATCAATCCTACCTTTCACTTAATAATTTTATCATAGCGATAACTTACTATTTAATCTTATTTTTTGTTGCTTTTATCATACATCATTCATCATTGCTCTTTAGAATCAATTTTTATTTCTCCTATACCACCATCTACAGACAAATAATTTTCACCAGTTCCATATATCCTATCAATTTCAAGTTTCTTTCCGTCTAAAGTAACAGAACCTAGTCCTTTGCTTACATCGATCGTATAGTTCTCTAAATTATCTATTAAATTTATATTAATAGCTCCAACTCCTGAATCCACTTTACTTGTTCCTGTTAGCTTACCATTTAAATCAAACGTTCCCACTCCAAGATTTGCTTTTAAATTGTTTATTTCACAAGATTTTATTTCTGTTTTTCCGAGCTCCACCATCAATTTTAGCCTCTTTAGCAACGATTAGGTTTTCTATATATACATCTCCAGCTCCTAATTCAAGATACAATCCTTGTGTATTTAAACTTTGTATATTTATTTTTCCTGCTCCTGTTTCTATTTTTACTTCATCAAAATTCATTATATTTTCTGGTATATAAATGATTAAGTCACTTGTGTAATTATGATTCATTAACCAATTATGATTTTCTTCTTTTATTTTTATACTACCATTATTATCTGTAAAAGATATTTTTGAATTATTTGTTTCAACTCTGAAACTCTCTCCTGTTTTTATTTCTAAATTTGTAAAAGCTAACTCTAGCTTTAATGTTGATATATCTGTTACTTCACTTGATATTACTTTTACCTCATCTGTTACAATATTCTTTTCTGAATGAACTAATCCAAATGCACTTAATAATCCAAAAATCCCAGTTAGTATAGCTGATATTATTGTAACAATTAGAAATATAGCAAATGCTGTTGCTATATATTTAATAACTTTTTGTGCTGTTGTCATTTTATTTCAACACCTCCAAATACTGCTGTTCCATTAATATAAATAGTATGGCTATTTTCATCTGTTTTTGTATTCGCCTTATTTGATACTCCACCAAATAATGATGTTGATTTGATTTTTATTTTTACATTTGATGGTACATATATTTCAATTCCTCCAAATGTACTACTTGCATTAATGACGACATCTGAATCTATGATTGCATTTCTTAAATCACATTTAAGTCCTCCAAATACTGCTGTTAAATCTGCTCCTGTAAAGTTTTGTCCATCGAAATTTACATTTTGTCCTGCGAAAGTTGCACAATATCCATTCTCTCCATTTCTTTTTTCATTTAATTTTTTTATTTCGCTATTTACCTTTCCTCCAATTGTATCTTTAAATATCAACGAAACGCCTATAATGACTAAAATTGTAGGAAATGCTAATTTCCATATTAAATGAAAGTCTATAATATTTTGACAAGCTAAAAGTAAAGCTACACCAATTAATAGCCCAATGAAATTTCCAGTTTTTTCATTCTCTTTAAAAAGTCCTATAAAGCATGGAATAATAATAAATAAAGTCCACCATCCATCAAAAAATATATTAATATCTGTAATTCCGTGTAGCATTACCTCCTATAATTAATCCTATTACTATTAAAACAATTCCCCATAATACATTTCCAAATTTTTTCATTTTTTCTCTCCTTTTTTATTAAAATTATTTTGTATCAATTAAAATAATTACTTATACATTAATTTCTTTAAATCTTTTTGCTCCATATTTTTTCAAGATTCTCCATAGCATGAAAGTAATTATACTAAATGTCAATAATTCTAGGGCAACAAATAAGTTTGTATTATAGTTGTTTCCCATTATCATAATTGCTATTGATAAAATTGCAACAAACATTCCCATAAATACTGAAAGCATTGAACTCATGCTTTGCTTTACTACTTCTGTATCTGAAGTTGCATTCATTTTAGGATATTTTAAATTCATTAAAATACCAATTAAAGCCGTAAGTGTTGGCATAACAATAGACGCTAATAAAATAAATACAATATCTATGATTGCTACTTTAAACGCTATAAAGAAAATAACATCACATATCAAAAAAATTGGAATTGATAAAATATTACTTGTTAATACTTTAGAAAGTAATATCTTTTCTGTTTCTACTGGCAAACTTTTTGTGATATTAAAGCTTTTTCCTTCTAGTGAAATCATAGAAGATGTCATAGAAGTCATACATGATATAAATATCACAAAGCCATAAAACACTTTTGGCATCATATTCTTTATTTCACCGATTGGAATTGGAATTTCCGTCTCCATTCCCTGCATCATACTATTTATCATTCCATCAAAATTAATTGATAATGCAAATGTAACAGCTATCATAAGAACCATTCCAAAACCAGCATTTACCATAAATACCGGTGATGAAAAAAATCGTTTCATTTCTTTATGAATTAATCCTGACAATTGTGTCCTTACTCTATACGTCTTTTCAGTAGTTTTTGCTACGCCTACTTTTTTATTTCCGTTTCCTTTTTCTCCAAGTTTCGAATTAATTTTAAAGTAAAAAATACTAGCCACATACACAAATACAAATGCCGGAACAATATTAATTGCAAGCAAAGTTACTAAATCTAGTATATTAAAGTTCTGTATTAAGTTAATATACAAGCCTGCTGGATAATATATTTTCGTAATAATTTCTTGAATACTATTCGCATTTTGCACTATGTTTGCTACCATACCTTGCATATTAAATGAAACATAGAAAATACCCAATAAAATTAAACTTGTAAATAGCACTTGCATAATATTTCTAGCTTTAAATTTTGCTGACAATCCTTTTATAATATATCCAAAAATACATCCCAAAATTGTTGGAATAATAGGTAGTAGTACTAGCATAACAGTCGATATTAGATAAAAGCTTACATTTGTTTTCTCATATATTGCATATACTATGATTGCTGGTAACATAAACAAAGAATTGTATAGAAATTGAAACGTTATCAACTTGAATATTCTTATAAAGAATATTTTTGACTGCGTAATTGGTAGCGAAAACAATAACTCATTATCTCTTGCTTCAAATAAAATTCCTTGTGACTTATATACTCCTTCAATAATTGTAAGTAAAGATGTGACCATAATAAAAATAGTTAATACAATATACGTTAAATGACTTTGGGCCAATTTTTCTGCTAAAATGGCTACATACGAACCAACTGAAAACATAACAACTAATGCTAAAACGATTGGCAAAACTATTTTTCTAGCCCTTGATTCATTTCTTGCTTTAATTCTAAATAAACTCATATCTTGTGACATAGTCGCTTTTAGTAAAGATAACAGTTTTTTCATTTTTTATTGTTTCCTTTCTTAAAATTAATTTTGCAAAAATACTTCATTACTTTTCACAATTTTCTTCATCTAATTCTAAAAAAACTTTTTCCAGTGATTCATCACCTTTTACTTCCTCCATACTTCCGACTTTTACAAGTTTGCCCTGTTTAATAATTGCTACTCTACTACATAATTTCTCTGCCACTTCTAAAATATGTGTTGAAAAGAAAATTGTTTTTCCCTCTTTGCACATTTCTCTCATAATTTCTTTCATATCAAATACTGATTTAGGATCTAAGCCAACAAAAGGTTCATCCATAACCAATACTTTTGGATTATGTGAAAGTGCCACAATCAAAGCTACTTTTTGCTTCATTCCATGAGAAAAAGAAGATATTTCGTCATTTATATTATTCGAAAGTTCAAATAAACTGACGTATTTTTCAATCTGCTTTTTTCTTTCACCTTTTGGTACCTCGTACATATCACAAATAAAATTAATAAAATCGATAGCTTTCATATTTTCATACAAATCTGGATTGTCTGGTACATAAGCCATTTGCATTTTACAAGCAATAGGTTCTTTTTTTATAGACTTTCCATTAATAAGAATATCACCTTGTTCAAAGTCTAATATTCCTGCAATAGATTTTAAAGTAGTTGTTTTTCCAGCGCCATTGTGCCCTATAAAAGCAAATATTTCTCCATCGCCCACTTTAAGAGATATATCATCTACTGCTTTCTTTTCATTGTTGTAAATTTTACTAAAGTTTTTAATTTCAATCATAATTCATTTTCCCCTTTCATTATTCCTATTCTTTAGGTAATATCCATTTGTTGTTTGGATTTTTTTCTAATAACATTAATGCTTGAAATTGGCTAGATAATAATTCTTGTATTTGATTGTCTGTTAATTTGATAGTATCATTGGCTACTAATGTTGCAATCCCATGACAGCAAATCCACATTTTTGTATGAAAATCTTTTATATCATTATCTTTTAAATTGGTACTTATCTTTATTAATTTTGCAATTTCTTCGTAATCGTCTCCATCCTTTGAGACAAATGCATCTGGTGTTAGTCCTGTATCACTCATAAATAAAGTTTGAAATAATTTTTTCTCTTGTTTTGCAAACTTGATATAATTTATTCCAACTTGTTTATATTGAGGTATCCCTTTAACCATATTATCTAGTAAAAACTTATAAAAAAATTTTTCTATTTTTATATATAATTCTTTTTGCATTTCTTCTACATTCTCAAACTGATAATATATTGGCCTAATTGAACATTTTAACTTATTGGCAAGTTCTCTGTTACTTAATTTTTCCATTCCATCTTGCCTTACAATCTCAAATGCAGCATCTAATATCATATCTTTTGAAATTCTAATTTTGGTTGGCATTGTTATCACTTCCTTTGATATCTTTTAATATTGTATCACTTAGTACATTACTTGTATATAGTTTTTAAAAAAATATTTATGTTTTATTTATACAAAAAGGCAAGTAATTTTAAAAATTACTTGCCTCTATAGTGTCTACCTATTTTCTATAAAAATGTTGATATAATATTTTTCCAAGATAGTTTTTCATTATTTTTTCAAATTCTTGTAAGGTTACTTTTTTATTATCTTCATTATAATACAACATTTCAATATGACATTTCTCTCTTTAATAGTATAAAATGAACCAAATATTACTGAAGACGAAGATTTTGACGATTGCATTTTCAAAATCTCCGTCTTCAGTGATATTTTTTTACCCTGCCATAATTTCACAAACTAAATTACTGATTTCTGTTGGATTTTCAATATTCAATCCTTCTATCAATCTTGCTTGTGCATATAGGATTTTCGTATATTTTTCTAATTTTTCTTTATCTTCTTTATAAAGTTCTTTTAATTTTTTTGCAATTTCATGATTTTCATTAATTTCTAATATTGTTTGTGCTTTTATTCCCTGATTATTTGGCATTGCATTTAATGTTTTTTCCATCTCTACAGATATTGCTCCTTCAGAAGTTAAACAAACTGGATGATTTTTTAATCTATGTGTGAATCTAATATCTTGAACTTCATCTTTTATTGCTTTTTTCATAGTTTCAAACATTTCCTTACTCTCTTCATTTGCTTTTTTTAGTTCATCTTTTTCTACTTCAGTATCTAAATCCAATTTGTCACTACATGCATTTTGAAATGTTTTTTCTTCATAATTCATTAATACTTGGAAAACAAACTCATCCACATTATCTGTTAAATATAGAATCTCATATCCTTTATCTTTTAACATTTCTACTTGTGGTAACATATCTATTTTATCTACTGTTTCTCCACAAGCATAGTAAATTACCTTTTGCTCTTCTTTCATTCTTTCTACATATTCTTTTAGCGTAACTAATTTCTTTTCTGTTGACGAATAGAATAATAACAAATCTTTTAATTTGTCTTTATTCATTCCATAATCATTATAAGTTCCATATTTTAGTTGTAGTCCAAAATTCTTAAAAAATTGTTCATATTTATTTCTATCACTTTTTAATAAATTTTCTAATTCTGATTTTATTTTATTTTCTATATTTTTAGCAATCACTCTTAGTTGTCTATCATGTTGTAACATTTCTCTTGATATATTTAATGACAAATCCTCACTATCAACTAATCCTTTTACAAATCCAAAATAGTCAGGTAGCAAATCTTCACATCTTTCCATAATTAATACGCCATTTGCATATAATTGTAATCCCTTTTCATATTCTTTAGTGTAATAATCATATGGTAAATGAGCAGGAATATATAATAAGGCATTGTATTTATATTGTCCTTCAACTTCTGTATGTATTACTTTTAAAGGCTTTTCATAATCATGAAACTTTTCTATATAAAAGCTTTCATATTCCTCTTCTTTAACATTTTTCTTGTCCTTTTTCCATATTGGAGTCATAGAATTAATAGTTTTTAATTCTTTTGCTTGTTCATATTCATTTTCTGTTCCTTCTTTTTTATGGCTTCGTTCTATCTCCATTTGAATCGGATAACGTATATAATCTGAATATTTTCTTATAAGTTCTTGTATATTATATTCTTCTAAAAATTGGCTATATTTTTCTTCTTCTGAATCTTCTTTTATGTGAAGAGTTACTTTTGTTCCTATATCTTCTTTATCACATTCTTCTATTTTATAACCATCTACACCTTTTGATGTCCAACAATATGCCTTATCTGAATCTATAGACCTACTTTCTACTTTTACTAAATCACTTACCATAAATGCTGAATAAAATCCTACTCCAAATTGTCCTATAATATCAATATCTTTTTTCTTTTCATTTTCTTCTTTTTTAAACTCAAGAGATCCACTCTTTGCAATTGTACCTAGGTTTTTATCTAGTTCTTCTTCTGTCATACCACATCCATTATCTGTTATTGTAAGTATTCTTGCATCTTTATCCAAATCAATTCTAATTTTTAAGTCTTCTTTATTTATCTTTAATTTTTTGTCTGTTAGCGAACGATAATATAACTTATCTATTGCATCACTAGCATTTGAAATCAACTCTCTTAAAAAAATTTCTTTGTTTGTATAAATAGAATTAATCATTAAATCTAATAATCTTTTAGATTCTGCTTTAAATTGTTTATTTTCCATTTTTATTCCTTCTCTCTGTATTTCCTTATAACTAAAATTAGCAAGTAGGTAAAACCTACTTGCTAATAGGATTCCTTCCATTATTTATTGCATATGTTTTTAATCACCTATTGGTATATATCTTTTTTCTGGTAATTCTTTCTTTTCCTCTTTTTTTGGAATCTCTAACTGTAAAGTTCCATTTTTGAATGATGCTTTTATGTCTTCGTCCTTAATATCGTCTCCAATATAGAAACTTCTTGAACATTCGCCAAGATATCTTTCTCTTCTTACAAATTTTCCTTCTTCATTTTCTTCTTTGTGTGAATCTGTTGTAGCATGAATTGTTAAGTAACCATCTTCAACTTCAATTTTAATGTCTTCTTTTTCATATCCTGGTAAATCAATATCAACTAGATATTTATCCTTTTTTTCTTTAATATCTGTTTTCATCAATTTAGTTTCTCCTCCTACAAAAAATGGATCTCTAAACATTTCCTCCAATAAGTCAAATTCATTTTTCCTTCTTGGTATCATCATCATAACAAACCTACTTCCTTTCTTTTTATGTGTTGACACCATTCCTGGTAGCACATATATAATTTTTCTATAAAAAGTATTATTTACTTTTTACATTCTAATTATATATCCATTTTTAGCAATGTCAAGTATAGAGTGCTAAAATTCACAAAACTTTCACATTTGCTCTTACTGTTGATTGTCAAAATCTCCGTCTCAGTGACAATCAACAACTCAGTAACTTTATTTCTTATCCTTTAATATTCTAAAATAATGATTTGCTTCTCTTAATACATGGTCAGCTAAAAGAGGTAAGATAATAGATCTTATTTCACATTCTTTAATTCCTTCTGTTCCTGCTGTTTTAAATTCTATATATTTTTTTGTCTCTACAATTGTTTTATCTGTAACACTTTTTATCGTCTCATCCGTCATATTCTTTGCTTCTTCTATTAATTTTTGATAATCTTTAGCAAAAGTATCAGCAGTAGTAATTAAATCATTTTCAGTTGGGTCAAGCAAACCTCTTATAAATAATGCATGTTCCATCATAATTTGATTCCAAAATAATTCTACTTGTTTCATATTTTGACAATTTATGTCTTCTCCCTGTTGTAGCATAACTACATATTGTCTATATAATTTTGCTTCACGGAGAATATGTTCTATTAATAGTGGATAATTAGCTGTAAATACTCTACAAGATAATACATCTTTTAAAAGTCTTTCTTTTAAACTGATTAATCCATCCAATATAGTAATTGCTGTATCATTCAAATAGCATACATATTGAGTAATATCTGGCATTCCATAATAATTATCACTTGTTAATTTCAATTCTTGAAGTGTGATATTGGAATCTATTGTAATCCCTGTAAGTTCTTCTGTTTTTCTCTCTGCACCATATGTGAATCTTGTTACAATTTCTCCAGAGCTTAAAATATTCGGTCTTATCATACAATTACTCAACCTTACTGCATCTGATAAAAGCTTTTCAAATTGTCTTTTGTATAGCATAGCTTCTTGAATATATTCTATATTTTTTGGCATAAATCCAGCCTGCAAAAATATTGCATGCTCCTTCATAATTCTTGCAAAAAACAGATGCAATTCAAGCGATGTTTTTACATAATCTTTCATAATATTTTTTTCCTTTCTTATTAATTTATAGTATTTTATGAATAACATCTATTTATTGTCACACTCTTGAGACTTTTTCTAGTTACTTATAAGCATATATCTGCATACTATAATTATAAGAGGTGAATTTATGAATTACCAAGATTATGATGAATATATGAGAAGTTTAATAGGATATCCAAACATGCGCACATCCATGTCTCCATCTATGTTTCCAATGGAAGCATATTCTGATGATTTAGAAAGAATGTATCCTGAGGTTTATAGAGTCGTTTACCCTATGGTATGTTTTGCTTGTGATAATATCAGAACACCTGTAACTGAAGAAATGCTAGATATGATGACAGACGATATTTATGATAGAGTAGAAGCTGATGGAAGAATAAATGTTGATATTTCAGTTGAAGTTAGAAATAATGAAGAAGTACAAGAAAATAGACAGAGAAGACCTCGTCGTCGTAATAGATTTTTAAGAGATTTAATAAGAATACTGCTATTAAGGGAATTATTACGTAGACGTCATAGAAGACCCTTTTAATTACTATATTTTAAATTAATACTAAGAAAAGCGACATGATTACCTTTCAATAATTTACATGTCGCTTGTTTTGAATTTGTTTAAACTTATTAATGTTTTTCTATTTTTTTATTCTGAAGACTATTTCTTTCTTATTGGAACTTGGATTTCAGTAAGGCATTCACACACAAGTTCATATCTTTCTTTATGTGTGGCAATTATTCTTGCTGGAATTCTTCCACCTGTATTATTTATTATTAAATTTTCTTTAAATCCATAATCTTTTATGTTCATTTTATTTTCCTCCATTTAAATAAAAGCATCGTAGTCGTTCATCAGTTTATAATATTTATGCAATAAACATAATAATACCTAGAATGGTAAGAACAATACCAGTAACTCTATTTAATTTCTTAACATCAGCTTTATTTGCCCATCTTGCACCTATTCTTGCCCAAATAAACGTAAATAACACACATAATATCATAATTAGTAAGTTAGGTCTTCCTCCTATTGCAAAATGAGAAACTGCACCTGTTAATGCTGTAAAAGTCATAATAAATACGCTTGTTCCAACTGCTGTTTTTAAATCATACTTAAGAACACTCGTCAAGATTAATAGCATTAGCATTCCACCACCAGCACCAACAAATCCACATAATAAACTAATCCCTCATTTTATAGTTCTACTAAAGCCTTTTGCATTGTGTTAGGGTTAACCCTTGTTGTAAGTGCTAGCTCTCTTACAGAAGGCAACCTTTCACCTAATTTTAGCTTTCCAGAAACGATTTCTATTCTTAATCTTTCTACTAATTGAATATAAATTGGTCTTTCATTGTTTTTGGCACAAAAAATAAAGAATTTTCAAAATTTATGTGAATGGAGCCGTAGATTTTGACAACTTCACTAATTGTCAAAATCTACGGCTCCATTCACATCTAATTTTGCATTTTGATCTGTTCTTCTTTTATTAACGGATATCGCACAAGTTTATTTCCATCTAAGTTTTCTTTATACATATCTACAGCTGTAATTTGATGATTATCATAAGTTGTATAATAATAAATTCCTTTATCGGTGTTACAACATGAAGTATAGATTGTTATTTCATATTTTCCATCTCCTAAATCACAACAACCTCTTTGCTGATCAACTGAGTTAAGAATATGGAAAAATTGACTAACGCTTTCCTTTTCACCCTCTCCAGAAATTGAATTCATTTTTGTAAAAGCTACTCTAACAAATCTAGATTGTGATGATAAATCTCCTGGAAGACCAATTGCTCCCATTCCACGGCTATATTTTTGTAAATTTAGCCCTTTTGCAAATTTATCTTCTGGCGACTTTGCTGATAAATTCATATAATTATTTAATGCAAACATTTGCTTATCAAATGGTGGATTATTGGTTAAAACACCCACTGGATTTTCATATACTTTAATACCTTCTTTTACTGATTCTATTGTTATAGATTCTTCACTATCTGAAATAATCCAATGTAACTGTGCCAGTGGTAATTTATCATTAAATGGAACATTTAATAAATTTATTTTTCCTATTAACTCTCTTGCTTCTTTAACAGTAGCACACCTGCTAAGAATCCAAGGTATGAATTCAAATTGTGTAATATTATCCTTTCCTTCTATCTTTTCCTTATATTCTGCATTTCCTACAAAATTTAAACCTGCCATTCCTAATCCTTTTTCATTGATTGCATCATAATATAAAGGATAATCTTCTACTACATATGCCATACCAATAATTGCATAATGAAAATTTAATTCTCCTTTTTCTCTAAAATAAAATGGATAATTTCGTGGGGTTACTGTAATCTCATCTCCATAAGAAAATTCATAATCCAATGTACGACCAAAATAAAAATCATTTGTTTTATAAGTTGCTGCTGTACACATATTTTTCCTCCTAATAATTGATAGTATTTCTATAATAATATATCTGTCGCAATAAATTGTCAATGGGGACTGGAATTTTGACAATTTACAGAAGGATATGCTGTAAAATATTGACTTTTTTGTATTTTTATGTTAACATAGTTGTTGGGGGTGTTTTTATGAAAAAAATATCAATTACAATATTATTAACAATTATGATATTCTTTTGTGCTATGCCTGTTTACGCTAGCAATGATATAACAACAAATGAAAAAATTATTAGTCTATGGAAATCTTCTGATTTACCATTAATATCTCCTTATTCAAAATACGTTCATTTCTTAAGTCAAGATATTTATCAAAATTATGATAAAACTCAAGCTAGATATTTGCAAAAAGAATTGAATGCAGTTCTTGGATGCAATTTAGATACTAATGGTATTGTTGATTCACAAACCAGAAAATACATCAAAGATTTTCAAAAAGCTTATAATCTTCCTATAACTGGATCTGTTGATTCTAAAACACGAAATTTTTTAAATGTAGCTTATAAATTTCAAAAAGTCATAGTTTCAGCAAATAGTTTGAATGTTAGAAACAAACCAGGAACATCTAATTCTGATGTTATAGGTGTTGCTACTAAAGGAACTATTTTTAGTATCATAAGCACACATTGGGTAAATGGTACTAAATGGTATGGTATCGCATACAATGATGGTGTTACTGGCTATATATCTTCTAAATACACAAAAAATACTTTTGTTGAAGTAGATATAGTTTCTCAGACTTTAAGGTTATATAAGAACAGTTTATTAATTCTAGATTCAGCAATTACAACAGGTAAAAAAGGATCTTATGATACACAAAAAGGTTATTTTGAAGTAATGTTTATTGATACTGATAGATACTTGCAACCATCTAATGCCTTTGTTCATTATTGGATGAGATTTAACAATCCTAAAGCTCAAGGTCTTCATGATGCAAGTTGGAGAGGTTCAACTGAAAACTTTACTTATTTTGGTGGTACTGTTTACAAACAAAATGGTAAAGCTGGTACTAAATATTCTGGAAGTAAAGGTTGCGTAAATATTCCTCCTAATAAAATGCCTATAATCTTTAATAATATAGGATTAGGTACTCCAGTTTACGTTCATTAAAATAATTTTAAAAATATTAAAATTATTATAGACTTTTTGTAGTTTATTGTGTATTATTATATTTAGAATGATTAATTAATATTTGGAGGTAAACATGTTTAAAAAAATATACATAATTATTTTTATACTTATTTTTATGTTTGTTTCTTGTTCAACTTTTGTATATGCTGGAGATATTAATATGAATCTTCAAAATTCAAATACATCAGTTGAGAGCAATACTTCTTCCCCATTAAATGCTTTATCTTCATTGCCAGAAGCGAGTTTGGGGTTAACTAATATTCTAAATATACTACTAATAGCTGTAGGTATATTATTAATATTGTTGGCAATAGCGATTTTAATTAGATTGAGATAACAAAATTAATATTATAGTTTTAAAATAAAATTGGAAAATTATTCATAAATTTCCAATTTTATTTTTTATGTATATTTTATTTTAAAATATTAATAATAATATTGAACAATTTGATTCAGATTCTATAAATTTAAAAGGAGGTTTTTATGAGTAAGAAGTTTATTTTATTTATTGTTGTATTTGTTATTTCACTTTTTACTGTTTCTTATACATTTGCTGCTAATAATGCTGTAGATAATGTTAGAAATGCTGTTGGAGGAGCCGAAAATGTTATTGAAAATGCAGGTAAAGGTATAGGTAATGTAATAAGAGATGGCACTAATACATTAGAAAATGGCGGAAAAAATTTAACAAATACTATGAATAATGATAATCATACAACAAATAATGCCAATACTTTAAACAATAATACTGGTAACTATACAGCAACTAGAACAACTGCAGGTACAAGAACTAATATGACTAACACTTCTACTTGGATGTGGATTTTGTTAGCAATAATTGCAATAGTAATAATAGCACTTGTCGTATATTATAGTGGACAAAAAAATTCTAGAAATTTTTATGACGATAGTAATAATAATAACAGATAATCTTTTAACCATGAACTTATATTTTAGAAATAATATAATGTTTTAAATAATTGTAAAACATTATATTATTTTTTAATTTACCATTTGAAAATAACTAATATCTTGCTTTTTACCGTTTTAGTGATATAATATTTAGTATTAAGGAGTGTCCCCTTTGTGACAAATTGTCACAAAAAGGAACGTCCCCAAAGTGACAAGGAGGTTTTTATGGCAAATAAAATTGTTGCAACTAATCCTACGGCAAAACATAACTATATAATAGAGAAAACTTTAGAGGCAGGAATTGTTTTAACTGGAACAGAAATTAAATCTATACGAAATGGAAAAATTAATTTAAAAGATAGTTATGCTATTATTAAAAATGGTGAAGTTTTTATATATGGTATGCATATTAGTCCTTATGAACATGGTAATATTTTTAATAAAGATCCTCTTAGACCTAGAAAGTTATTGTTACATAAATTGGAGATTATTAAATTGATTGGCCAAACAAAGCAAAAGGGTTATTCTCTTATTCCAATTAATTTGTATTTTTCTGGTAATTTTTTAAAAATAACCCTTGGTGTAGGAAAAGGTAAAAAATTATATGATAAAAGAGAAGATATTGCTAAAAGAGATGCAGAAATGAGAGTAAAAAAAGAATTCGGAAAAAATATATGACTTTTTAAAAAAACCGTGATTTTCCACGGTTTCTTTTACTTTATGCTTTATTACTTGATTCAAATACATCTTTTATTTTGTGCTTTACTGTTTGCTTTACTGCTTCTCTTGCTGGTGTTAAATATTTTCTTGGATCAAAAACTGAAGGATCTTCTGAAAGCACTTTTCTTATTTCTGATGTCATTGCTAATCTTAAATCTGTATCTACATTAATTTTTGATACACCTAGTTTACTTGCTTGATTTAATATTTCGTCTGGCACTCCCTTTGCACCAGGTATGTTTCCACCATATTTATTGCATGTTTCTACAAGCTCTTGAATAACTGTTGAAGCTCCGTGTAGCACAATCGGAGTATTTGGTATTAGTTCTTTCACTTTTTGCAAAATATCAAATCTTAATTTAGGTTCTCCTTTAAATTTGTATGCCCCATGACTTGTTCCTATTGCAATAGCTAAAGAATCACATCTTGTTCTTTCTACAAACTCTCTTGCTTGTTCTGGGTCTGTAAACATTGCATCTGATTCTGCAACATTAACTTCATCTTCTATCCCTGCTAGTTTTCCAAGTTCTGCTTCTACTACTACTCCATGTTTATGTGCATATTCTACAACTTGTTTTGTTAATCTAACATTTTCTTCAAAATCATATTTTGAACCATCTATCATAACAGATGAAAATCCATTATCTATACACATTTTGCAGGTTTCAAAATCTGGTCCGTGATCTAAATGTAGTGCAACAGGTATATCATGCTCGTCTAAAGCAGCTTCTACCATTTTTCTTAAATATCCTATTCTGGCATATTTAATAGCACTTGAAGATGCTTGTAATATTACTGGTGAATTTTCTTCAGCTGCTGCATCAACAATTCCTTGTATTAATTCCATATTATTTACATTAAAAGCTCCTATTGCAAAGTGTTCTTTCATTGATTTCTCAAACATATCTTTTGTTGTTACTAATGGCATAAAAATTCCTCCTCTTAATTTAGTGAATTTATTATATACCACTTTTTTGGAATATTCAATATATTAACTAATTTCATTTGATTAAATTGTAATAGTCAACTATTCCTCGTAATATATTCAGGAATATAGATTTATGCTGATCCATAGGTTCCCATGCCAGAAGTTGTCACTATGATTTTTTGTTCTATTGTTTTACATTTCAACATTTTTCTAGATTTTAATGATTATTTGTTAAAGTTTTTGTAGCTACTACACATAGATTCATCAGGTTCCTTAGTTTCACATCCAATAATTGGTGTAACCATTATTTCTTTTAAAGTACATTTGTGGTTTTCTAAATTGTTATATTGGCAGCTTTCAACTGTACAATTTATTTTTTGCTTTTCTTCCATAAAAATAGCCTCCTTTTTTACTTTTTTATAATAAATAGTATGGCTATTTTTATATTTTTTATTACGTGAAAACTCTTTTTATCTTTATTTACATCATTGAGATATTTGCTTGCATTTTTCTGGATTTTTAAAACTTAAATACCAACTTATTCCATTTCTATTTTTTTCAATTTCAGAATTTCTTTGCATTAATCCTTCAAATGTTTGTGGTGGTGGTAAAATTATAGGATTGCATGGTACCCAGTTTGCTGGTGTACTACCTTTATTTTCATCGGCTACTTGTAAAGCTTGCAAAGCTCTTAATATTTCTGGAATGCATCTTCCTACATTTAACGGATATACTAATATTAATCTTACTATTCCATTATCATCTATTATAAATACATTTCTTACTGTTTCTGTTTTACTAATATCGTTTGCTATCATACCATATTTTCTAGCAATTTCTCCACTTCTATCAGCTATAATAGGAAATGGAACTCTAATGCCTGTTTTGCAATAAATATCATAAACCCAAGCCAGATGTGAACTATTGCTATCTACACTTAAACCAATTAAGCATGTATTTAACTTTTCAAAATATGTATTGGCCTTTGAAAAAGCTATCATCTCTGTAGTACACACGGGGGTAAAAGCTTACAATTTGGGGATATTATATTAATCGGCTAATTTCAGGCTTTAGCTCGAATTTCACACTCTTATCGTGATAAATCCATATTTTGTCAATTAGACACTCTAAAATATATCTATTGGGTTCATTAGATTTTAGAATATCATCAAAATATTCTATTGCCGTTTTTAATCTTTTTATTTTTTCTGTTTCTAAATCTTCTTGCTGTTGTTCTAATAGTTTTTGTAATTGTTCTATACGATTAGTTTTATCTTTTTCCACTTCTTTATATGTATTTTCAATCATTTCTCGTTGATACTCATTTGTAGTATTAGTTAAATCTTTAATTTTTTGACTAATCAAAACTTTGTATTCAGCATTTAAGTTTTCAATTTCAAATTTAATTTTTTCTTTATTATTTGTTTTAGCATTAGTTTTTGTTTGAAGTTGTATTTTGTTTATTTCATCTATGTATTTATTTTTAGTGAATTTTAAAAATTCTTTGAAATGTATAATTATATCTGATTCTTTAATTTCATGGCATTTGCATCTAGCTTTACCATAAGTTCTATATTGTGAACATTCATAACCTTTTTGAGATTGTTTTCTAGTTATAGTTATGCCACTTACTCCAAATCCACAATCACCACATCTACAAAGTCCTGAAAAGTAATAGTTTCTTTTTCTTGTACTTGATGTGCTTTTTGTATTTACTTTTCTTTTTCTTATTTCTTGAGCTAAATTAAATGTCTCTTTAGATATAATTGCTTTGTGATGATTTTCAAACACAAAATGTTCTTCCTCTGAAAGCTTTATTGCTTTACCTCTTATAGATACAGTCTTTTTCTTATGAGTTCTAAGTGTGCCACAATATACATCATTTTCTAAAATGTTTCTTACCATATATGTGGACCATAATTTTTGAACTGGATGTTTATATATTCTGCCTCTTTCTAGGTGTTTCATTTGATAGTAAACCGATGGAGTTGGGTAATTGTATTTACTATTTAGAATATCGCAAATTTTCTTTCTTCCAATTCCTTCTTCGGTATATAGCTTATATATTAATTCTATAACAGGTCGTAGTTCTTCATCAACATATAGCTTTGTTATATCTTCTGGATCTTTTATATATCCATAATAATTTCCCATAATTAATCTTCCTGTTTTTTGTTTAGAATACATGTGGTCTCTAGTTTTTCTTGAACAATCTTTAACATATCTTTCATTAAACCATGTTGTTATTCCAATAGTATCATCTCTATCATTTAAAACATCATAAGTTCCACCCATTTCAGAAACTAATATTAAATTCTTTTGAATATTCTTAAACTCATCTATTAAAACTAATACTCGTCCGTTATGTCTTCCAATTCTTGATAAATCCTTCGCTATGACTACATCAATTTTTCCTCCTTTTACTTTTTCAATCATTTTTGAAAATGCAGGTCTGTTAAAGGTATATCCCGAAACATTGTCATCTATGTAGAAGTCTGAGATAGTCCAATTACGGGAAGTTGCAAAGTCTTGAATAATTCTTTTTTGTTCTTCAATACTCGCATAGTTTTCTTTATCTTCATCTCTAGACAATCTACAATATCCGTACAACTGTCATTTTATCCTCCAAATCTCGCCTGATATTGCTTGTTTTCATGTTAGCATACATTTTTGTTTAATTCCACTTGTTTCGTAATTATTTTTTCAAGAATCTCGGGATAATTCTCTTTTCCAGTTACGAAAATAGCCACGCTATATTTTTCTTGTTTATACTTTTGAGCTAAATCTTTTGTTTCTTCTTTCTGGAGTTCTTCTTCTGTCAAATAAATTTGAACATACTTCGTGCCTTGTATTTCTGCTATTGTAAGTTTCATAATTTATTTTACCTTCCCGAAGTTAAATCTACACATTTGGAAAAGAATTAAATTTTTACTAGGCAAACAAACAAGAAAACCGCAGGTGTGCTATTGCACATTGAGGATTTTCGAAGTGAAGTTTAACAACGTAAAAATTGTAATTATTTTTCAAACAACCTAACTCCTTCATAACATTATTAATAAATGTTATGCTAAAAAGAGAATTGTTATCTCTTTTTATTTTAAATTACAATATAGAAATAGAGTAAAACTTTTTCATGTTTATCAAATTGCATCACCTCACATTTCTATATATATGAAGCCAAAAATTTTATCAAATGTTGCAAATTTTTAAAATTTTTTCGTTTTTTTCAAACTTTTTTAAAGTTTGCAGGAACAGGGAGTCGCCCCGAATCCCAATAAGAGCCTAAAAGCGTGGCTTTTAGCAGGATACTCAAAAAATATAGAGGCGACATTTTGACGCCTCTATAAAATTATAGAACTATTATATAAATTGATTGAAAAAATCATTTCTATTTTTCTTTGTCAGCTAGTTCAAATACAGCTTTTGTATATTTTAATAATTCTTTTTTATTTTTAAATCCACAAGTTTTCGCAAAATAATCTGCATATATTGTATCTTCTTTTACTACTCCTGTTTGTATTGCTTTATTTATATTATAACTCTCTTTTGATGATATATCTCTTAGTCTTAAGTATTCTGTTACTGTTAGATTATAGATATTATCATTATTTTTTAATTTTTCATAGATCTCAGTTGTTATTATTCCATTATCTATTAGTTCATAATCATTTTTAAATTCTACAATTTTTTTGTCTGGATATTTTGTTACATTTGCAACTCGTTCTATATATTCTGCTTTACCTTCTTTGTTTATTTTCCCTACATTTACAGGTTTAAATATCATTATAATTGCAAATATAACAGCTATAATCAATAGTAAAACACCAATAGTACATACTAACTTTTTATTTAGCTTTATTTTTTTTCTAGTTTTAGTTCTTTTTCCTGCCATATAATCGCTCCCTTTATTTTTAAAAAGAGAACTAGAAAGTTCTAGTCCTCTCTTATGTAGTATTTTAGTTCATTTTTTTCTTTTTTGCAACTATTGTTGTTGCTCCAAGTCCTATTATTGACATACTTGCTATTGCTACATAAAGCATTATATTGTCGCCTGTTTTTGGATTTGAACCATTATCTTTCATTTCTTCTTTATCTTCTGGTTTTGATGGAGTATTATTTTCGTTGTTATTGTTGTTTTCAGCTTTTCTTGCTATTGTAAATGTTGTTTCTGCTTCTCCTCCATCTGCAAATGCTACTTTTAATGTATGTTCTCCAACTGCAAGTGTATCTACATAGTCTTTATTTAATACAATTATTGTGCTTCCACTTTTGCTTGTATAATTTGAACTATCTACAAGTACGTTATCTACATATACTTTATTATTAAATAGGCTATAATCTGCATCTATTCTAAATCTTGCTTCTGTATCTTCTGTTATTGTATATGTTTGTTCTGCACCTTCTATTACTTTGTATTCTATTTTTTCTACTACTACTTTAATTTTCATATTTGATGTAATGTTCTTTAATTTTAATGTGTTGCCATCTAGTGTTTTTTCTACATCATTTACTAATACTTTTACTAGTTTGTAGCCTGTATTTGCTGTTATTGTGAAGTCTTTGTTGTCTCCATAACTTACTGTTACAGTTCCATCTGGATCTACTGTTGCTCCTGTTACTTCTTCTACTGTTATTGTAAATGGTATTTTCTTGTAGCTTACTTCTACTGTTTTTTCTTCATCTACTGTTATTTCTATTTCATTTCCCGTTGCAGTTTTTTCTATTCCATTTACTAATACTTTATCTATCATATATCCTGTATTTGGTGTAAATGTTATTTTTACTTTACTTCCTTCTATAACATCTATTTTACTTGGTGTAATTGTTCCATTTCCACCAGGTACTGATGTTATTACATCAAATGTATTTTTAACATCAACTTCAATATCAATATCAGTTATTGTTTTATAGTTTGTTGTATCAACTGGAGTAAATGTTGCTTTATATGTGTTTGTTCCTACAGTTAACACTGTTGCAGGTGCATTCCATGTAAATCCTGTTGGTAATACTACATCTGCTAATACTTTACCTTTTACAGAAGTTAATCCTGTTGGTACTGTATAATTTGGTGTTGCTTGTGTGATAGACCAGTTAATAGTTAAATCACCATTTGATCCATCTTTCCACTCATAATTAGTTTTATCTTTAATTTTTGCAACAATAGTATTATTTGATACATTTTTAGCTTGAGTATCACCAGTTACTTCTATATTAGAATTAACATTATTTAATGTAGGAGTAATATCACTACCAGTATATTCAAAAGTATCTTTAACAATAGTTACTTTATCAAGTTGAGCTTTTTTAATAGTGAATGCTACACTAAATGTTCCAGTGTAATTTGCATTTGTATCAGGAACTTTATATGTTACTGTATAAGTACCAGCATTTGTTGGTGCTGTAGCACTATTATATGAGGTTGTTCCTGTTCCTTGATATTTTACTTCTAAATCACTTACATTTACTGTTCCTGCATTAACACTAATTGTTCCTGTTGGCTTTTTAGGATTTCCATCATAAGTAAATGTTTCATTATTAGAAAGTCCTGAAATATTTACATCAGTTTTATTTACAACATGAATTGTAAAGTCTTTTGATGTTTCTTTCCATTCAGGAGTACCATCTCCACCAAGATCAACTTTTACTGCTGTAACAGTCATTACAACATCACCTTCAGTAGCTCCTGCTACATATTCATCATTTGCAGCATCATATGTAAGTGCTGTTCCTGATTTAATAGTAAAACTTATGCTTCCTACATTTCCAGTTACTGTTTGTTTTAAGTAACCTTTTGATATAGAGCCATTAACTCTTACATATTGATCAGCAATTGCTAACGGTTGATCTGCACTTGTTACTTCAAGTACACCATTTACATGTGTTCCCATTGTATAATTAGAAGTAATATCTTCACCATTTCTCACTACTATAACATTGCTTACAACATTATTTGAAGAACCTACAAATTTTTGGCTACCAGTAATTGTAGCTTCTAACATATCACCAGATAATAATACACCATCAGTATATGTATAAGTATTTTTTGTTAATTCAGCACCATCATATACTTTAGCATCTGAACCAGCTGTTACAACTATTGGTGTTGGAATTGGGTTTACTGTTAATTTACCAGCAGATTTTTTAATATTAGAGTAACAATTAGTTACATCAACACCATCTGCATTTTTTATTGTAATTTTTCCTATTGTATTATTTTCAAGAGCTGTATCTTTAACATCTCTTACTTTACCAGTAATTTGTGCAGTAACTTTATCACCATTAGGTAATTTATTATCAGCTACTGGACTAGCATTATTTGCCCATAATACATCATAAGCATTTTTTGTGTGTTCTGATCCATCATAAGTAAATTCTGCATCATAACTCTTTACTTTTACTTCAGTATCGATCGGTGTGATTTCAAAATTAACACTAGCTTCACTTGCAGTATAATTTGGATTTGTAATACTTAAAGTAGCTTTATATTCACCTACTAATTTAGGTAATGTTGTTCCTATATCTTCATAAGAACCATTGTTTTCCTTAAAGTAAGTGATTTTATAATCGCCTGCTCCTAAGCCATCAACTCCTGTTGCAGTTGGTGGAGTTTTAGTAGTACCATAAACCCATGTACTATCTAAACCATTAATACCTACAGTAAGGTTTTTCTTTTCAACTTTTAGTGTAACTGTTGCTGTATATGTTTTACCATTTTCATCAGTTACAGTAATTGTCGGTGTATATGTTCCAGCAGATAGACCAGATTTTGCTTTAATTTTAAAATCATTATTTGTTGCACCAATACCTATTGTTGGTTGTGTAGTTCCAATGATTTCAAATTTATCTGTATCAGATACTGTTACATTAGTAATTTTTAACTCAGCAGCACCAATATTAGCAATATTAATTATTGCTTCTGGTCCATCAGTATATCCAAATATAACATTTGGTAATGTTACATTATCTACACTTAAACCTGTTTCTTTAGCAAGTTTAATATATTGTGGTTGACTAGTACTTGTACCAGTTTTAACATCCATAACTAATGTTTCTTTATTTTCTAGTTCAATTACTCCATTAGCATCAGTATAATATACTTTTGTATCAGTTGGTATTACTTCATTAATTCTTTTTTCACCTAAAATATTAGATCCTAGTTTAACACCTTGGCCTTTTACCATAAGTGTTTCAAAATTGAAGTTTGCCTTCATATTAGTCCCATCAGATGAAGGTAAATAAAATATTGCGCCATCTAGTTTTCCAACTTCGAAAATACCTTTTTTAACATTAACATTTAAAGTAATGTTTTGCTCCTTAGGTTCTGTATCAGAGAATATATCAAATATAAAATCATCCCATGAACCTGTTCCAGTAACGGCATAAGTTCCACCATCAATAGTAAACCCATAGGTCTTAGGTAAATTTTTTAATTCTTCAGCCATATCATTAGTAGATAGTCTTACTCTGCCATTATGTCCTACTCCAATTATTTTACCATTATTACCATTGCCACTATCTTTAATGGTTAAATTACTTCTAAAATTATAATTATTTTCATCTTTATAACCATAATAGAATGTTAAATTGTTTTTTGTTACATCTAGAGTATTACCTGTTACATCTAGAGTATTACCTGCTAAATCCAAGGTAACATTACCTAAAACATTAAATCCAAGAAACTTTGTCAACTTAATATCAGCGCCTAATTTAATAATAGTATCTTTGCTATTATTAATTTGATTAGCTGCAGCTATTAATTCAGTTTCTGTTGTAACCATTATTGTTTGAACTTCTTTTTTCTTAACTGTAATTGGACTAAAATAAGCATCTATTGTATTAAGTTTATCAGCTCTATTTGCTATTTTAGCACCTTCTCTATCATAATACTCTATAATAGAATCAGCGTCAATTACCCCATCAACAGTTAAACTACCGCTATATAGCAAATATGTTTTAGAAGCTGTATTTTTGCTTTCTTTAGTAACATTTGAAAATTTTATAGTTTTAAATGCCCTAGTATCTACCATTTCATAAAATCCAGTAACTTTTAGATTTTTAAAAACTACATTATTAAATCTGTAATTACCAGCGGTTTGCCAAAAACTGTCATAATCTTTTATATATTCAACATCTATACCATCCATTTCAAAATTAACAGTATATTCAGCCTTCGTAATTTCGTTGTAGATTGGTGTGGAGCCAATATCAGTTAAAAGATTAAGTTTTGCTCTTTCAGAACTATTTGAATTAATGAATTTTAAATCCAAAGTATTGCGGTAAATTAGTTTAAAACTATGATGTTCTGGTACAGTTAATGTAAAACCATTAAAATCCAAAGTTTTAGACATTTCAAGAGAGATTTCTGTATCTAAATCTTCTCTTAATGTAATGTCACTAGTAAGTTTAACTACATCAGTTACATTATCACTCATTTTATCAGTTAAATCTGAATAATTATTAACTTCTGCAGTTGTTTTTGCATTTACATTAGTAGCTCCAATTAGTAAAAAACTAACTAGCATTAATAATATTGCTACTAAATATTTTGTTTTATTTTTCATAAAACCATTCTCCTTTCATTTGCTTGTTTTATTTTTAATTTTATCAATTAAATTTTTTATGTTGGTTCTAAATAGGATTATTCCTATAATTATAAGTACTATAATTATGAATATCATTCCACCAGCCATGTTCTTACTGTCTTGTTCTAGTGCTTTTGCTAGTTCTTCTTTGTTTGAAATTTTTGTTTGATATACATTAAAAGCATAAGCTCCTGTATCTAATTTATACTCTTCAAATCCATCTCCTACTTGTTTAGCAAGTATTGATATGTCTCCTAATTTTTCTAAATTTACATAGCTCATTTTTATTCTTATATCTCCAACACTAGGCCCCCATTTTGAATTTGTTAGGTATTCACCTTTTCTCTTAAATCCTTCTATTTCTGGTAGTTCTACTTTTTCATTGTCATTTATTCTTTGTGTTAATTTTTCTGAAACAGTAAATTCTCCTAAATATGCTTTATCACATTTATTTATACTGCTCATTGATTTTTCTGGGTTTCTATATATTCCCCCTGAACCTGATGTAATAGTTTTTTTTTCAACTTTGTCTTTCCATTCATAACCAACTTCATCATTACCTGCTTTATATTGATACATCTCTACTATTTTATTTACCTTGAATGTATCTAGCTCTATTCCAAATGTATTATCTTTAAATACTTCACTTGCTTTAAGTTTTCCAGAAACTAAAACAAGTTTGCCTTCGTTTTCTGGAAGTACTTTTGCTTCATCCAAAATAACTACTTTATCTAATATTTCTGGATTTGCTCCACTTTCCTGTTTTATAGCTTTTGCTATTAGAAAAACTGAAAAAATAACAACTATTATATATATTACAATTTTTATTTTTTTAGCCATATTATACTTTCCCCTTTACAATTGATTCTAAGCTTTTATATATAAGTGTACTACTTTTTTTCACAGTCTCTACATATATGTTTCTTATTTCTAAGTTTTTGATGGAATTCCTACTTTTTTATTAGTTCTGGGTATTTTGGTGAATATGGATCTGTTGGTGTTAATGATAGTTTATCTCCTTCTAATTTGAATTCGTAAACTTTTTCTTCATCCCAGCTTTTTAATTTTATCTTTAATTTTGTATCTTCTATAGAATATGTTCCTTCTCCTTCAAATCCATAAGCATTTTTCATAGTACATTTTCCGCCTTTTTTAAATTCCCATTCTGTTTCTACATCATCGTTGTTTTTTCCTGACCATTTTCCTACTACAGAAGCTTTTCCACATCCTGTTAGAATAAATAGTGTTGATATAAGTAATACTGTAATTAATATTAAACTTACAATTTTTTTCATAATTTTACTCTCCCCTTTTAATTAAATTATATTTCTAAAACATTAAAAACTTTTTATTTTTTAAGATATTTCTTAAAATCTAGTTTATTTGAATTTCCAGTAACTTTTGTGTTGTTTGCACCCTCCATTGTTGAATTATCAAGTCTTCTTCTTTTTTTAACAAATTTATCATATTCTTTCAAATTTGTCATGTTGGTTTTTGTTTCTGTTTCATGGCTATGTCTTGCGCCACTATTTCTGTATCTTGTATACATTATCCAGAAATATATAATACCACTTAATAAGAATAACCATGGCCAGTTATTATCATCTGTTTTTGTAAATATCATTGCGATTAGACCTAATATTTCAACAAGTGCTGAAATCAACACAAGTTTTGGCATATGTATTGGAACACTTCCCATTGTTTCCTTAGTTCTTGCATTTACCGCTACATAGTGAAGTAAACTATTATTTCCTTTCTTTTGTTGATAGCTGTAAAGCCATACTGGTAAATATGCAGATTTCCATTGTTGTCCTTTTACTTCTAAATTTTCAGTATCCCATCTAACACCACGGTCATAAAATCCTAGAGTTTTATTAGCTGCAAATCTTGCTACATCTTTTGATTGTTCTTTGACTAAACCTTTTAATTCCTCAACATTAGTATCTCTTTTTTCAGATGTATATCCCTTAATGTAGTTTGCATCCCATTTTACGCAATTTTCTGTATCAAATGGCATTATTGAATTGATTATATTGTTTGTTTTATCTTTAGATCCTGTGTCTAATTTATCTTTGCTTGATTCTACAGTTAATCCTTCTATTGTTAAATCAAAATCTCTTTCTACATCATATAAATCTGCATCATAGTATGTATCATAACTATCCCCATTTTTTTCTGTCCATCTTCTTGTTTCATGTTCTCCTTGTCCTTTTAAATTTGCATGTGTATTTGCATCAACTATCATATATGGTAAATATACTCCCATTACGTTATCTGTTGTAAATTCTTTTCTAAACATTGGATGTGCAAAGAATTTTCTTTTACCAACAAATTTTTCTATTGCTTCCTTTGCTTCTTTTTTAGGAATGCTAAATGGCAATACTGTGTCTGGTACTGCACCATTTGGTATTTGTTGATTTACAGATAATGTATTTCTACACCAGTGACACCTAGCTTGTGTTGCTTTGGCAGTATCTACTACTACCTCTGCACCACAGCTACTACATTTAAATGTTACCATATCATTTGTATCTGCTATTATATTTGTAGCACCTGACCCTACTATTTCTCCTTCTAGTTTGCTTATGTCTTTTTCCATTGCATCTAGTTTTTCTGGTTCAAATTCGTGTCTACAAAAATTACATCTTAATTTTCCATTTTTTGGGTTCAAAGAGATATCTGTTGCTCCACATTTAGGGCATTTGTTTTGCCCGTCTTTTGCATCTACATCTGTTTTTATAACAATTGCATTATTTTCTTGTACTTGAGATATTTCTTCTTGATTTTCAACTACACTTTCATTTTCATTCATTTATTAAACCCCCAAAAGTTTTTTCTTTGCTTCATCAAATTCTTCTTGAGAAATAACGCCATCATCTAATAGTTTTTTTAATTTTGCTAATTTTTCATAAGGATCTTCTTGTTGTTGTGTTTGTTGTTGAGGCTGTTGAGGTTGTTGGTTAACTGGTTGTTGAAATCCTCCCATAACATTTCCAGCAGCATTCATGCCCATTCCCATAAATGCCATTCCAGCTCCTCCACCATTTTCTCCAGCTGCTTGGAAACCACGAGCAACTGATTGTTGCATAAATGAATTCCCTCTTGCTCCTGATAGAGCATCTGCCTTTTTTACATCGCTTAATAATTTCTTTGTGTCTTCATCATATTCAATTGCTGTTATTGCAACTTTTACTATTTCTAATCCTCTTCCAGATTTCCAAGTATATCCTTCTTCTACTGCTTGTGATAAACTTTGAGCAAATCCTATCTGGTCACCTTGTATTTTTGATATACGGTTTCCTCTACTTGGGTCATTTGTATAATTTGAAAATGCTGCTGATAAGCTTCCTACTACTTCATTAAATAATTGTTCACCTGCTGGATTATCCATATCAGCAAAATCAAATACTTCTGCACCTGGTCTTAAATATTCCATTGGAACAAAGTTTTTTGCAAATAGTATTGGATCTACTATTTTCATTGTATATGTTCCTCTTGTTATAGCTCCAACCTGTGTTCCTAAAAACGCATCATCCCAATAAATTTCAGCTTGTGTTCCAAATCTATTTCCTGGTATTTCTTTTAGATTTACATATATAACAGTTTGCTCTCCACCTGGTGTTCCACCAAATTTGAATCTCTCCCAAGATGTTTTTAGTGTTGATGAAAAGAATCCATCTCCTGCTAAAAATGATTGTGAATTTTGATCATCTGATGAATATATAAAACCACCTGGTTCTGTTACACATCCTGTTATTGCTCCATCTTGGAATGTAAGTAATGCTGTTCCTTCAGGTACTACTATTTTACTGCCATTTGTTATTATGTTTTCTGATCCTTTTGTATTTGATCCTCTTCCACTGTCTGTTCCTCTTCTTTCGGCTCCAAAAATTGCTGCTGTTGCTGGCACATCACTTCTTGGTACAATAAAATCCTTCCATTGATCTGCAAATGTTCCTCCTAATGCTCCTGTAAATGCTTTAATAAATCCCATATTTAATTCCTCTCTTTCTATTCTTATATTATATTAATCTTGAGTTGTAAAGTTATTTAATACATTATTAACTAACTTTTCTCCAAGACTATCATCAACTCCAACATACTGAATATATAGAAAATCATATACTTTTCCATCTTTTTCAAAATAACCTGCTATCCAAGTTTTGTATTTTTCTGGTGATGAAGTTTCTCCTATTGCGTGTCTTGATACATCTACTTTAACTTTTTGTCCAAATAATGTATAATTTTCAAATTTCCTTTTGAATGTTTTTTCTTGGTATGCAAGACATGTATCTAAATCTTTGTAGTTTCCTTCATTTCCATAATATGTTAGTCTGAAAGAAGCTCCTTCTCCTTTGTATTTATTTACTTCTTTTAAGGCATATATGCTTGTTACACCATTTGTATCTGGATATTGATTAACATAATACTTACTTTCATCTGGATTTTCTAGGTTTTTTACTATTAATTTATGGTTTGATGATATTATTCCATCAACTTTTTTACCTTCTATCTTATCATTTAATGTCATAGAACTTAAGATATTTTTTAATTCTTCTGTTTTTGCAAATTCTGTTACATCTAAATTTGCTCCATTATTTTTGTTTTTACTTATTTTGACTATAACTTGTAAGCAACTACCTTCTTCATTTTTGTTTAATAAGCTTACTCCATAATAGTTGAATTTATCATAATACTCATATCCACCTAATTTAGTATAATTTGTTTCCGCATAATTTTCTTGGCTAGACTTATTCTCTTTTTCTTTTTTCATTGAACTTTCATATGTTTTTGAAAAATTAAATGAAATTTTGATATTTTTTTCTTCGTTTATAAGTTTACCTGCTACATATGGTGTGTTTTCTAAATCTGCTTCGAATTTATATCCTGCATCTTTTGGATATTTAATTGTAAATTCAAAAGGAGCATATTCATCAACTAATTTTGCTGTTTCTTTGTTTTCATCTTCTTTGTTTTTACCACAACCTGTTAGTATTAAGCATAAGGTAATTAAAATTGCTAATACTGAAAGAATTATTTTTTTATTCATTTTATTTCCTCCTAAAATATACGTTTGTACAAGTTTTTTTGATAGCTTTTAATATTCTATTTTTTTATAACTTTTCCACCACCTTTTTTATAATAATTTCAAATTAAAAACTAATATATTGATATGTCTTTCACTAAGTTTTTATAATCAGTTATTGTAAATTTTCCATCCATACCACTAATCATTAGTGGTATTATAAATTTTGTATCGCCAAATTCATATTCTACACCAACTCTTGGAAACACTTCTGTACATTGTGTTTTTATTAATAGTGGTGTTCCTACTGCTTCTAATAATAATTCTTCAGAATATAGTTCTCCATTTTCTGATACATTATATTTCCAAATTCTTAATGTGGCATCTAAACTTTTTGGAATGACTATAAATTGATATTCATCTCCTTCTACAACAGTTGTTAAAGATTCATATTCAATATCAGAATTAAAGTATTTTTCTTTAATTTGTGCTTCTTTTCCCTTTTCTATATATCCTATTGCAATACATTCATTATTTTTAAAATTAACTTTTGTTGATAAGTTATCTAAAAATATTCCTTTAAAGAAATTTGCTGTTCTTTCTGTTGGACTTGATGCAATTCCTGTTTCTGCATCAAGAGTGTATTCTGCCACTAATTCTGTATTATGATATATTGTTACATATATTATATTTGGTCCTACTTCTGTACAGGTTACGTTGTCTGGTTTATAGCCATAATGCTCTTTATAGAAAAGAGCTATTACTTTTCTCCATTCTTCTAAACTAATATTCTTAATGTCATTTGGTATTTGATTTTCAACATTTTCAGAATTATTTTCATTCTTTTTTGTCATATTACTATTTGCATTATTGTCTTTATTAATTATTTTAGTATAGATAAAATATCCACTTATCATTAATACTGCTGTTAAAACTGCTGTAATTGCAATTGTTATAACTGTTTTTTTCAAGATTAACCTCCTTTGTAAAATTTAATATTCATTTTCCTTTCATTAATATAATTATAAGAACTTTATAACATAAAATTTCTTAAATTACTATTGTACTTTTGGTGCAATTTTTCATTAAATTTTGCACCAAAAGTGCAAAATTTATAAAAAATGTTTATTTTCGCAATTTTTTATGTTACAATATATCTTAATGTGAGCAAGTTAGGAGGTTTCTGTTTTGTATAATATTATTGTAATTGATGACCATAAAATGTTAAGAGAAATGATTTCTGAAATATTAAATACAAGAGGGTTTAATGTTGTTGCTTCTAGTGGAGATGCAAAAGACTCTGTATCTTTATGTGAAAAATTTAAACCTGACTTAATTTTAATGGATATTTGTACTGAAAACAATTCAAGTGGATTAGCATATTCAAAAATAATAAAAGAGAACTTTCCAAGTGTGAAAATTATTCTTATGACTGGTGTGCCAGATTTAACATTTATAGACAAGGCAAAAGCTAATAATGTTGATAGTTTCATTTATAAAAATATTAGCAGTGATTCTCTTATAACTACTATCCAAAATACTATTGATGGCTATTCTTTATATCCAAGTTCTAATAGTCCTAAATCCAATATTCCTGATGTTTTAAAGGATCTAACAGATACCGAATTAGGTGTTCTAACTGAGTATTGTAAAACATTAGATAGAGATGAAGTTGTAAAAAAACTTGGAATATCTGTAAGAACCCTAAAATCACATATTTCATCTATTTATGAAAAAACTGGTTATAATAATTTAGCAAAACTTGCAATATATTGTGTAGGTAATGGTTTAATAGTTCCAACCCTCGAAACTCCAAAAGAGTAAAAAAAATAACTGCTATTTCAATGTTAGCAGTTATTTTTTATTGATATATTTACCGAAAATTCTGGAACTGTTGAAATATAGAACATTCCACCTAGTTTTTTTACTTTTCTTCTCATATCTTTTATTCCCTGATTTTCTGTAATAAATTCATTTGACTTTCTTCCATCATTAGTTATTATCATATATGTTTCTTCTAATGTTTCCTTTATATTTACAAATACTTTTGAACTCCCTGCGTGTCTTATTGCATTTGTGGTTGCCTCTCTTATTATTTCAAAGAACACTTTTGCAGTTTCTTTATTTTGTGGTAGTTTTCCATCTATAATAATGTCTGTTCCATTTTTCTTGTGTATTTTTATTAAATTTTCTAGGTTTGCATTTGTGTCATCTGTATCTTCAATATCTATGAACATTTTTTGTATCATAAATTTTATTTCTTCAAAATTTTCTTGGGTTATATTTTCTTTATTTAAATATTGTTGCAGTATGGAAAGATTTTGTCCTAATATATCGTGATATTTGTTTTTTAATTTTAGCAGATTCTTTTCCTTTTCTAATTCTTCTATATTGTCAATACTTAATAATATTTTTTTATTATTCTCTTTTAACTTTTTATTTTGCCCATTTAACTTTTGATGTAATTTATATTCTTCTGTTATATCAAATGTAATTATTTCATTATTATTTATCACAAATACATAATATTTATCTTCTACTTTTACACAATAATTTTTATCTAGCTGGTCTATACTTTGGCTTATTATATTTGTTATATAGTCTTTCTTTATGTTTAATTTGTCTAGTATTTCATACATTTTATTATTTATTAATTTTGCTTTCTTGCTTTTTAATACAAGAATACCAAACTCACATTCATTAATAACTTTTTTTATTGAAAAATCCGTCATAGTTTCCTTTTTATAATATTTAAAATACATATATGTAAGTGAAATTATTTCATATATTATGCTTAATATTGCAATTATAAATAAGCTATTTCTCGATATGCTTTCTTGCATAAACAATGCTATAAATATTGTTATAGAAACAATATATTCTAGTGCATAATCTGTTATATTTTTATTTATTATTCCTTTTTTTAGTATGATTTTTAGAATCTGGCATACTAACAAAAGACACAGTATTCCTATAATTGCTACCATAATACTAATTTTCTCCTCTTAAAATTTTCAATTTTATAGTTGTTCCATCTTCATCTACTATTTGCTCAATTTTTAATAATTTTTCTAATTGTAATTTTTCTATTTCTTTTTTGAAGTTCTTATGTTTGCTATCAAATAAATATTTTATTTCTGTATATGAATTGTTTACTTGTATATATAGAATAAAATTAGTTTCTTTAAATTTCATTATTGTTTCAAATATGATCTCATAAATATTTGCTGTTTCTCCACTACTTATCTCAAAATTATTTGTTTTCAAAACTCCATTTATTCCTAGTGCTTGTGCCTCTATTAACATTTCGTTTATGATTATTTCTAGTCTTTTATTATCATATTTTTCTTTATTATAGCTTGATATTACTAAACTACTCATTCTTTTACAATAATTTAGTAGTAATTTTATATTTTGCATTTTGTCTATGTCTGTTATCTTCATTTCTTTTATTAGTTCATTTATTAAGTCTCTTTTCTGTTCTATCTTTTCATCTAGTAGCTCTATGATTTCGCTTTTTAATTTTGTTTCATATATTTCTGTTGCAATCTTTCTTTGCTTTTGTAATATTGTTTCTTGTTCTATAAGCTCTTGTTGTATTAATTTCAATTCTTTTTCATATTCGTTTATTTTACTAAAATCTTTTTCTTCTATTGAATAGCCACCACTTATAGCCTTAACATTTTTTACAATGTTGTTATCTTTATATGTATTTTTAACTTTATTATCTTTTATATCATTTATTATATTTTCTCTTAGATTTATGGAATGGTTTGTTGCAATTCTAGTTTTTCCATCTTGTGATATAATTTCTAATGGCAAATTTGAATTTTTAAATATCTTCTTATATCTGAAATTATTTGGTATCAAATTAAAGTCAAGCATCATTTCTAATCCCACACAAAACAATGTTCCTATTATTACCGACATATTTGTTTTTCTTATTACTGGAACATTTTTTATATATAAAATTGTATATACTACACCAATTAAAATAATTATTGATATTGAAATTATGTTTTTGTACCCTTTATTTTTGCTTGATTTTATTAGATTTATTATTGCTACTACTATTAAACATAGAATCCAAGCAACTATTATAAAATATCCTATATTATGATTATAATCATTTATATTGCTTTTTATTTTGAACACAATATTATGTATGCTATTTGTAATTACTAATAAGAATAGTATTGTTGATATAATTATTGTGGCAATTCTTCTTTTTTTATTTTTACTGTTTATTAAATAACTACTGCAATTATAATAAAATGTTGGAAACAGCAATAGTGGTATATAATACAAATACCACAATATTTCTGTTACATACCCTGTTGTATATGTTTTAAGTATTCTTACTACCATCCAAAATCCTAATAGCACACCTATTGATAATACATATTTTTTTAGTGTTTTATCAAATATTCTTATATATAATAGTGTTATCCATATTGTATATATTGCTAATGCTAATATGGTTTGTTGAGTCTGTGTCATATTTACCCCTTTTTATTTTTAATCTTGCTATAAATTTTATTTGTCTACAATATAATAACAGATTTTTAGTTTTTTTTCAATATAAAGCAAAATACTAGCCTTTTATAGCTAGTATTTTATAACTTTAATTTTTCTTTTCATAATTTAAAAATATTTTCTCCTAATTTCATATTCTTCCCCCTTTCAGATACAATTATATAAGTGTTACTGTAAGAACTCTACCAAAAGTCTTTAGAACTTTGTCAAAGACTTTTAACATTTACTGTACATATAATCCTACTACTTTTTTAGAATCAAAGTTAGTAATCTCTGTTATTGTTTCATTATTAGGCTTTTCGGTAATTGAATGTACACTACTTACATATCCACTCATCTTTAATTATGATTGCTAAATCTTCCTAATCAGTCGCCTCACGATCGATTTTGTGGCAATTTTTGTTCATTTTAGAGTAAGTTATCGATTAAAGAAATGTTAAGCAATATCAAGCGTTTCTGATATTTCCCCAAATTGTATGCTCATACGGGGGTAAAATCTCCAGGATGTGAAAACAATACTACCCATTTCCCCCTGTAATCTGAAAATTTTATATTTCCCATTGTGGTTATTGCTTCAAAATCTGGAGCATATTCGCCTATCTTAACATTTCCGTTCATCATAATTTCATAATTATTCATAAAAATAAACCTCCTTCATATTTCGCTATATTATATGAAAGCGGTTTATTTTTTGTGTCAAAATATCAGTCCATATTGACATCCATTGGCATATTAGTTTTTTATATATCATTAGTATAAGTAGATACTGATAATGGTCTATCTGCTCTATAACTTGCAATTTATTAAATCTTATATTGTACTTAAATAACCTTTCAATTGCTGAAGATTCTTTACTTCATATTGTTCTTTATTAATAATAATATTTTTCCCTTCAAAAATGTATTTTAGTTCTTCATTCTCTAATTTTATTATAATAGCAAGTCCATCATCAGTTGTTTCTAAATTACTTTTCTTCTCTATTATTATATTTTTTATTCTAGTACATATTTCTCCAATAGATTCTTTATCTGTTATAGTGTTTTCTTGAGCTCCACCTTATGTATAAAAGATATATTTAATACTTTCTATATCTTTTGTATCAATATTCTTTAATTTATCTATATTATTTTCTGTACTTATTGGTATTTCTTCATTACTTTGCTTTTTATTGATTTTTAATAAGATAACCCCTACTAAACATGTTACTATTATAATGAAAATTATATATATAATTTTTTTATTCATTTCTACCTGTCTTTCTATTTTTCAATATATCCTGTTACTTTTTCTGTATACATATTATCGGTAATTGTTTGGTATCTTTCTCCTGTATAGTCATCAGTAAATCCATTATATGCTTTATAAATTTCTCCAGTATCAGTATCGTAAACTCTTTCATATCCTAGTGTTGCATCACTTTGTTTTTGGCTCATAATGTCATAAGATTTTTGTCTATTTTCCCAAGCACTCATATATGAATCAAATGCTTTTTGCATTGAAGCGTTTAATTCAAGTGCTTTTTGTGTTTGTGCATTACTATCATCTATTGTTTGTTTTACATAGCTATCTGTAAATTCTATTGAGTTAACTGATTCTAATAAAATGTCTTTGTAGTCTATAAACTCATCTTTAGCAGAAGTTATTGACATTATATCATATATCATATAATATCCCATATCCACTCCACCTTGGTATTGGTTTCCAAAGTTTACTACTGATGCCATAAATAAACCTTCGCCTTCTTTTGAGTTTTCGCCTGTAAATGTCCCTCTTAATACTTTACTATCTAGTGCAACACTTTTCATACTAGCACTAGACTCAAATTCTTCAATTTTTGTAAAATTACTAAATTTAGGAAATTTCATTGTAGAAAGTGTAGGCTCTAGTGAACTAAGATATGTTGATATTTCATCAAATTTTTTATAAAATCCCTCTGTTGTTGGATTATCTAAAACTACTGCATCTGCGAACAATTTATATTGAGAATTATTTCCACTCATACTATAATAATTCTGCCAACTAGTTTTTGCTGATGTATTTTTTAATAATGGCTGAACTTTTAGCATTAAATATACTTGATTATTGGTATTTTGTGGATCATAAACTCTAATCACATAAAATATTCCTGTGCCACCAGTTTCAACAGTCCAACCGGTAGGCTTTTTCATTGTAAAATTATCTGTTTTATATTCTTCTAGTGTTAATTTACTTGCTTCATTTGCTACTATTTTTACATCTTCCTTTGTAGCACTCTTTTCCGTTTTTCCCACTTCATCACTTTCTTTCTTGTTATTATTTAAAAGCATTACTCCAAGAATAACAATTATTACTATTGCAATAAGAGCAATTATCATCCATATTTTACTTTTCTTATTTTCGTTCAATTTGTTTTCCCCCTCTTATATTTTTTTAGCATGTAAAACAACTCTGTATTTATTGTTATTAGCACATGTTGACAATGTTAGAATATTATCACTTTCTGAAACATCTATATCAAATTCCTTTATACTTCTTTTCTTTATAGTGTTTACAAATTGCTCAAATTTTTTGTCATTTTCAAATTCTGTTGTTATATAATAATCTTCGCTTTCTATTTTATAAATTGAGAAAACTTTATAAATACATTTTTCATTTTCAGTATATAAAGTAATATTAGTATTTTCTTCATTATCATACCAGTCAGAATTTAAGATATTTTTTAAACTTCCAAACATTGAGTCGTCTCTCATATTATGACCATAAATAACAATATTTTTATCTGTTCCATCAACTTTATTTTTATAGTCTGCAAATATCCAACCAGCAGAATTATATTCTTTATTAAAATTATGTGTTAAATAATAATCATTGTTGGTGCTCTTTACAACTGTTGTTTCAATATTAGTTCCTTTTACTTTTAACCATGCTACTATATCCGAATTTTTTTCTTTTAATTTCTCAAAATCTACTACATATTTTTCCTCATCATCTTCTTTTGTTTCATCAACTGTAACAAATTCTGCTATCTCATCTGATATTTTTTTATTATTTTGATTATTCATATACCATATAACTATTTTCGTGCCAGAATAAATTAAAAGTGCAGTAAAAAAGCACATTAAAATTATACTTGGAATATTGCTTTTTTTCTTATTATAATGCTTAGCTCTAGACATTTATGTTCTCCTTTTTAAAAAAAGACTAACATTTTTTAGCTAGTCTTCTTTCTAATCATTATTATTTGTTATTTTTAACTCTCTTCTTGTTTATTATAAATATTACTAGAATTCCTGTCAAGACTATTACAAATATAATGCTAAAAATTATTATATTATCTCCTGTTTGTGGGTTTGTTATTTCGCCCGGGGTCGTGCTTGCCGCCTTGATTTCAAACTCCGTGTTGCACTCACCATCATTATAGACAATGGTCATGGTGTGCTTGCCGACAGAGAGTGTTTGTAGGTAATCGGCTTTCAATGTGATAACAGTGGAGCCAGAAACTGCCGTATAATTCTTAACGTCAATCAACGTACCATCGATCTTCACGCCTGTGAATTTGCTGAAATCACCGTTTGCACGGAATGTAAGTATTCCGTCGCTGTTTTGTATCCAAACTCCATTTGCTCCTTCGATAATACTATAGGAAGGTATCTCTCCGACAGCCTGAACCTCGACTGTCATGGTAACGGAATAGTTACCTTTTTTACCGTAATCGCCGTCAACCTGCATATATCGCGAGGTGGTTTGATTTCCACCCGTTGTACTGCCGGAAGCTTCGTCACCTATTCAGTTCCTAGTAACAATAAAATTGATACATTTTTAAATAATTTAGATAACTTTAATCTAGATACATATATAAAGGCAATACATTTTAATGAAATGAAAGTTCCTTTTGTTCCTTTTTATAAGTCTGGCTCAAAAAACTATTATGGAATCGACGAAATGAAACAAGGAGAATTGGACTTTTTCAAAGCTACTGTCCTTTCAAAATCTAATGAGCCTGTTTTTATGTGTAGTGATATGCCTATGGAGGATATGGCAGAAGATGTAGATTTCGGAAAAAAGTGGATGTTTGCTATTGCAATGACATTAAAAAAAGGACTTCATTTAAATATAATTCATAATCTTGATAGACCTTTTAATGAAATGATGTTAGGATTAGAAAGTTGGATTCCAATTTATATGACAGGTCAAGTTTCTCCATATTATTTAACAGGAATTCAAAACTCTATATATTGTCATTTTAACTATGTATCAGGTGCTGTTGCACTTACTGGAGAATGTATTAAAGGCTATCATAATAAAGGAAAATATCATTTAACAAGTAACAAAACTGATGTTGCATATTATAGAACTAAAGCCGAATGTTTATTAAATAAAGCAAAACCACTTATGGATATTTATCGAATAGAAAATAGAAATGCTTTTGATGCTTTTATTTCATCTGATGCAAGTATTAAAGGAAATCGTAGAAGAATTTTATCTTCACTTCCTATTCATACAATTTCTGATGAGTTACTTTTGAAAATTTTAAAACGCAATAAAGTTAATAATGAAAATACAAAAGTAATAATAGATTCTGTAAAAAAGCAAAGACAAACAATTCAAAAGATTCTAGAGGACAATATTTTAGAAGATGAAATACCAAAACTATCAAAAGAAGATTTTGAAAATTATCCTCCTTTTCTTTCTCTTTCAGATACTTTCTATACTAATGACATTTGTTATAATTACGAAGAATATTTAGAGCATTTAACTGATACTCAAAAATATATGAGTAGTCATGGTAATTATAAAATTTTAAATAATAAAACAAATACATTTAGAAATATTAACATTACTATTCATTCTGGTAAATGGGTAATGATTTCAAAAAACACTCATCCTGCCATTCATTTTGTTATACATCATCCTAAGCTTCGTGATGCTATTGAAAATTTTATTGCACCAGTAGTAGAATAATTTATTGAAATTTCTCTTCTGTCAATGGGTAAGTAGATTTTAGCAATTTTTTTGTTAAAATCTACTCACCCATTGACATTATTTCTTCTTAAAAAGTTCTCTGCCAACTCCGCACAGTGGACATTTAAAATCTTCTGGTATTTCTTCTCCATAATAAACATAACCACATACTGTACAAACCCATGATGTCTTTCCCTTCTCAGTAGTAACCTTTAATAATTCATCTTTATGCTTTTGATAATATAGGTATGTCATTGGTTCTTTTTCATTAAACATATCTGCTTCTATTATTTTTCCTATAAATAATGTGTGTGTATCATTTTCAATAGAATCTATTATTTCACATACCATATATCCTATTGAGTCTTTTATAATATTTACTCCTTCTACTTTAAATGTATCTATTTTTTCAAATTTATTAATGTTTCTCATAGAATTAAAACCAAATGTTTTTATTATTTCTGCATTAACGTTTTCACCTAATACAGATATCGCAAATTTACTATTATTTTTCAATAATTCATTTGTATAATTTTTTTTCATCACAGACACTGCAATTAATGGATTATCACCCCCACTAATTTGAGATACAGCATCTACTATACAACCTCCATCAATCGTTGTTAATACATACATTCCTTGTGAAATTTTTCTTGTTATATTTATTTCTTTCATTATCCCTCCATCTTTATTTAATTAATAATTATTTTTTTGATTAGTATAATATCATAAAAGTATATAATTAGCAATATATAAATTGAGGACAGAAATTTTAAAAATCTCCATCCTCCTAACAAATTATTTAATTATTAAATCATTTTCTTTACAATCAATAATTACCTTTTGTTTTGGTAATATTGTTTGTTTAATTATTTCTTTTGCTATTAGTGTTTCTACTTTCTTTTGCACAAAACGTTTTAATGGTCTTGCACCATAAACTGGGTCATATCCATTTTTTATTAAATATTCTTTTGCATTATCTGTTAACTCTATTGTTATTTCTTGAGTTTCTAATCGTTTATTTAAATCTGCTATAAGCAAGTCTAATATTTTAGCTGTTTCGTTTTGTGTTAGTGGTTTATAGAAGACTATTTCGTCTAATCTGTTTAAGAATTCTGGTCTAAAGCTTTGTTTTAATAATTTTTCTACTTTTTCTTTTGCCTCTTCTGTTAATTCTCCTTTGTCATTTATTCCTTCTAGTATATATTCTGAGCCCAAATTTGATGTTAATATTATAATAGTATTTTTAAAGTCAATTGTCCTTCCCTGAGAGTCTGTTATTCTACCATCATCTAGCACTTGCAATAATACATTAAACACATCTGGATGAGCTTTTTCTATTTCATCAAATAATATTACTGAATAAGGTTTTCTTCTTACTGCCTCTGTTAATTGTCCTCCTTCTTCATATCCAACATATCCTGGAGGTGCACCAATTAATCTTGATACTGAAAATTTTTCCATATATTCAGACATATCTATTCTTATAATATTGTGTTCATCATCAAATAAACTCTCTGCTAAAGCTTTTGCAAGTTCTGTTTTACCAACACCTGTTGGTCCTAAGAACATAAATGAACCTATTGGTCTACGACTATCTTGAATACCTGCTCTAGAACGTATAATTGCATCTGTAACTTTGTCTACGGCTTCGTTTTGGCCAATAACTCTTTTATGCAAAATACTTCCTAAATTTAGTATTTTTTCTCTCTCACTTTCCATTAATTTTGCAACTGGTATTCCTGTCCATTTTGCTATTATTTTTGTTATTTCTTCATCTGTAACTTTAGTTCTTAACAAACTACTTTCTTTTGATTTTGCAGCAATTTCTTCTTCTTCCTTTAACTCTTTTTGTAATTCTGGTAATTTACCATATTTTAATTCTGCTGCTTTATTTAGCTCATAATTTCTTTCTGCTTTTTCTATTTCTCCATTTACCTTTTCTATTTCCTCACGAATTTTTTGTACCTTTGATATTGCACCTTTTTCATTTTCCCATTTTGCTTTCATTTCATTAAATTGACTTTGCATTTCTGCAATTTCTTTTTGAATCTCAGTTAAACGTTTTTGTGATTGTTCATCTTTTTCTTTTTTTAGTGCTGCCTCTTCTATTTGATGTTGCATTATTTTATGAGAAATTTCATCTAGTTCTGTTGGCATTGATTCCATCTCTGTTTTTATCATGCTACAAGCTTCATCTATTAAGTCAATTGCTTTATCTGGCAAAAATCTATCTGTAATATATCTATGTGACAATGTTGCTGCTGCAACTATAGCATTATCACTTATTTCAACACCATGGTATACTTCATATCTTTCTTTTAGTCCTCTTAAAATTGAAATTGTATCTTCTACTGATGGCTCATCCACTAAAACATGTTGGAAACGTCTTTCTAGTGCTGGATCTTTTTCAATATATTGTCTATACTCATTTAATGTTGTTGCTCCTATACAATGAAGTTCTCCTCTTGCAAGCATTGGCTTTAGTAAATTTCCTGCATCCATTGCGCCATCTGTTTTTCCTGCTCCTACTATTGTATGAAGCTCATCTATGAATAATATTATTTTACCTTCACTCTTTTTTACTTCTTGTAACACAGCTTTTAGTCTTTCTTCAAATTCTCCTCTATATTTTGCCCCCGCGACTAAAGCTCCCATATCTAGTGAAAAAATTGTACAATTTTTTAATCCTTCTGGTACATCTCCTCTTACTATTCTTATTGCTAATCCCTCCGCAATAGCTGTTTTACCAACACCAGGTTCACCTATTAAGCATGGATTGTTTTTTGTCTTTCTTGAAAGTATCCTTATTACATTTCTTATCTCGTCATCTCTGCCTATTACTGGGTCTAATTTCTGTTTTCTTGCTAGTTCTACTAAATCTGTACCATATTTTTTTAAAGCATCATATGTTTCTTCTGGATTATCACTCGTCACTCTTGTATTCCCCCTTACTTCTAATAAAACTTTTAAAAAGTTATTTTTATCAATATTAAAAGTTTTAAATAATTGTTTTAACTTTGAATTAGCCTTATCAATTAGTCCAAGCATTATATGTTCTACAGATACGTATTCATCTTTCATTTTATCTGCTGTATTCTCTGCATCTGCTAGTGCTTCATCTACATCTCTTGAAATATATACTTGTTCCATTTGCCTTGTTTCTGAATGCATTCTTGGTTTATTATCTATTTCATTTTTGACTGTCTTTTGGAATTCTTCACCTACATTCATTTTCTTTAGTAGTTCTTTAATTAAACTGTTTTCTCCAATTAAAAGTGCATATAATAAATGTTCTTGCTCTATTTGGCTATTTTCATTTTCTATTACTAGGCTTTGTGCTTTTTGAATCGCTTCAATTGATTTTTGAGTAAATTTTTGAATATTCATATAAACCCCTCCTTTTTCTTACACTGTAAGATATTTTTCTTTTTTAATGGCAGTTTTTACCTGCCATTTATATATCCATTAGTTTTTTTACAATTCTTATAAACTCTTTAGTATCTTCTTCTCCTAAGTTCTCTAAAACGTTTCTGGATATAACTATACCATTATCATAATTTTGCAATACATAATCTCTTCCGTAGGAAGTAATACATACTTTGACTTTTCTCTTATCTTTTTCGTGAGTCTTACGTTGTATAAAATTCTTTTTTTCTAAACTATTTAAAGCACTTGCAATTCTTCCTGTTGTAACTTGTAAATAATTACATATATCACCTGCTGTTGCTCCATCTTGAATAGAATTTAGATAAAATAATATTGCCATTTCACCTGTCGCAAAATTTCTTGAATGTTCTTGAAATGGTACTTTTGAAAACTCTCGCATAATAGCAAATAACTCATCTACTAAAGAATCATGTTCCATTGTACTCACTTCCTATCTTTTATCTTACACTATAAGATATTATAGCACTTTTTTTCTATTTGTCAATATCTCCTTCAAAATTTTATGTCAGAGGGGACGGGGAATAATGGCACACTTTTTTAAAAAAAGTGTGCCATTATTCCCCGTCCCCTCTGACACTATTTTCCTATGAACATTTGTACATATATTTTTCCATATTTTGAACCATTAACTACACCTATGCCTGTATAGTTAAAACTACTGTTTAGTATATTTGCTCTATGACCAGATGAATTCATCCAAGCTGTTACTGCTGCACTATTGCTTGAATTTCCTGCTATATTTTCTCCTGCAGTATTATATGCTATTCTAAAATTATTTAGCATGTTAAATGGTGAACCATATGTTGGTGAATTGTGTGAAAAATAGTTATTATCTACCATGTCTTGTGCCTTAATTCTTGCAACTCTTTGTACTTCAGCATCTATTTTAAGTGCCTTTAGTCCATTTTGTGTTCTTTGTTCATTTATTAAGTTAAATACTTCTAATTCATCTGATGTTAAATTTGTATTATTCGTAGTGTTATTTGTGGTATTATTGGTATTTGAACCTCCTCCTGAGCTAGTATTGGGATAAATTGGTTTTATATATTTTTTGCTAACTGCTCCTATGTAGTTACTATCTATTTGAACTACATACCAGTCTCCAATTCCTGCAAATACTCTAATATACTCATTCTTCTTAACTGTAGCAACAACTGGAAATTTTGTACCTGGTCCGCTTCTAACATTTAATAAACTTGCTGTAACCAATCCAGTTGTAAAATCTATATTGTAATAATGGTCCATTCCTAAAGATATTGTTACTACTGATAATGTAATTATCATAATTATTAGTGCACTTATTTTAAATATTACACTTTTTTTCAATTTTATAACCACTTTTAATCACTTTCCTTTCTTAAGGCAACATTAAATTGACCTCCTATACTTATATTTAATTTTATTAAGTCTAGGAAGTCCCTATTCGCTTTATTTATAATAATTCTTTTATAATTCTCTGCCTCGTTTTAGGTGATATTAAAACTGGAGGTATATCTAACACAGTTTTTGCTCCATATTCTCCTTTTAGGCTTAGTCTATAAACTGCTCTTGCATATGCTACTAAAACAGATGCTGTAAATTCTGGATTTGAATCTAATTTTAATGAATATTCTATTACTTGTTTATTTTTTTCACTTGTAGCACCAGAATGAATTACAAAACCTCCATGTGGCATTTTACTATGATTAGTCTTTAATTCCTCTTCTGTTATAAAATGCACTATTGTGTCATATTCTAAAAAATAATTTTTCATACTTTTTATTTTTTCTTCTACTTCATCTTTATCTGCATTTTCCTCTAATACAACATAACACTCCCTTATGTGCTTTTCTCTATTAGTGAGTTCGGGCATTTTTTTATTTCTTATTTGCTCAATTGCCTTTTCTATTGGTATTGTGTATTGTATAGCATTTTTTACTCCTTTTATTCTCCTTATTGCATCTGAATGCCCTTGGCTTACTCCTTTTCCCCAAAAGGTATATGTTTTTCCATTTGGAATTATTGCTTCTGAATATAGTCTGTTTATGGAAAATAATCCTGGATCCCATCCAGCAGATATGAGTGAAACTGTATTTGATTGTTTGTTTATTTTGTCAACAGTATCATAATATTCTGGTATATTCTTATGTGTATCAAAACTATCCACAGTATTATATAATTTTGCAAACATTGGCACTTGTTCTGGTAAATCTGTTGCAGAGCCACCACACATAATTACAACATCAATATTTTTTTTATTTTTTTCAAATTCTTCTATTTTTATTAATGGCTCTTTTGTTTGTATATCTCTTCTTGAAAAAATTCCTACTAATTCCATATCCGGATTATATTTAATTGCTTTTTCTACACCTTTTCCTAAGTTTCCATATCCGCAAATTCCAATACGTATCATAGATAAAACCTCCTAAATTATTATATGTTTAGAAGGTTTTTAAATTACTTTAATATATATGTTTAAATTCTTGAACTCATCAAATTTGACGAACCATATCTTTTTAATCCCCTATTAAATATAGTATATGCTAAAATTGAAATTAATATTGTAAAAACAATTACTATTAAGAAATTTTTTACATTAAAGCTTATTATCATATCTAATGGCATATAATTTGCTATACCCACTGGTAATATTGTATATAATATTATTTTTACACCATTTTTAAATATTGTCCCTGGGTATGTGTCAAAATGAAGCATAACATTATTTAATGAATCTGCTATAATATCTCCCTTTACTATCCAGAATGAAAAACTTCCTACTATACTTGCAAATGCTGTTAATATTAATGCTCCAGTAATAGAAAATATTGTGAATAAAGCTAAATTTCTTATTGTAAATCCATATATAGCTAAACAAATATATCCATATATTAAATCACCTATTGCTGATATTTTAGTCTTAGAAGTTAATACACTTAAAAATACATTTTTAGGTTGAACCAAAAAGGTATCTAACTTTCCTCTTATTATTAAGTCTGATATTTCAAATGCTTCTCCAAATATTATATTTGCTACTCCATACACACTTGATGCAAGTCCCCATAATAATACAATCTGCTTTATATTGTATCCGCCTATTTCATCTCTTATATTAAATAAAATTATCCATTGAATTATAAAGCTTGCATTGTTTAATATCATAAATAATATATTTGTTATAAATGTTACTTTATTAACCATTTGCCTCATTATATTATATTTAATAGACAATATTATAACTTTTATTTGATTTTTAACCACCGTTAACATTTAGCTTTTTCACTCCTTTCTCATACAATATTATTGTTAAAATTATAGTAATCACTAAATAGATTATTTGAGCTATGAAAACCTGTATAAAATTTTCAAAGCTAAAATTTATCAATAACTTCGCTGGTCCATATGTCACTACATATATTGGTGTACATTTTATTATTGGTCTTAGAACTTTTGGGAACATCTCTATTGGAAACATTGTTCCTATTATTAGTATTAATTTATCGTAAATCCAGTGAAATGGCGTCGAATCTTCTATCCAAAATGAAATTACGCTAATTAATATTTTTATAATTGAGTTTATAATTATTCCGAAATAATGCAATAATTAGAATAAACGGAATATTCGCAAAATTAAAATTTGGTATAGGTCCTATAAAACATACTCCAGCTATTATTGCCACTATGCTAAATAATACAAGCCTTATTGTTATTTCTCCTAAATATTTTGCCATAATATAAAAGATATAATGATATGGCTTGTTTATGTTATATGCTATATTTCCTGTTCTTATATCTTGACTTATTTCATTAGTAAGTATTTTGTTTTTTGTTCCATACCACAATGTTTCTGTTATTAAAACATACCACATCATTTGTTCTATTGTGTACCCATTTATGACCTCATTTGGATCTGAGTATATATATTGCCATAGATTTATTAATACAAACATTGTTATAAAAAAAGTTATAAATCCTAGCATTATATTTGGTATGTAACTTAGGTTTTCTATTAGTGTTGATTTATAAATATATAAGTATTTTTTCATTTCTTCACCCTCTTTTATTTAATAATTATTTTTTGTACCTTTATAGATTTGGGTAATTATATCCTCTAGTGGCATACTTGATATATTTATATCTACAATTTTATCTGCATCTAACATTTTTATTACATCTGTTACAGCCTTCTTTTTGCAATCTAATTCTATTTTTAAGTTATAGCCTTTGTCTTTTAATATCGTTATACCTTCTTGAGGTTGTAAATTTACTTTATTTTTCATTTTTACTTCTATTATTTTTTTATTTAAATAATGATATTTTAAGTTTTCCATTGTATCATCCATTATTATTTTGCCATTGTTTATTATAATAACCCTTTTGCAAAGTTTTTCTATATCTCCCACATCATGACTCGTCAAAAATATTGTTGTTTTATATTCTTTGTTCATTCGTTTTATTAGGGTCCTTATGCTTTCTTTTACAACAGGATCTAAGCCTATAGTAGGTTCATCCAAAAATAATATCTCTGGTTTATGAATTAAAGCTGCAGCTATTTCACATCTGATTCTCTGACCTAATGATAGGTTTCTTACTGGTGTATTTATAAATGTCTCTAATTCAAAGGTGTTTTTTAGTTCTTCAATTCTTTTTTCTACAATGCTATCTGGTATATCATATATTGCTCCAAAAAACTTAAAATTATCATATGGTGTTAGGTGCATCCATAATTGTTCCTTTTGTCCAAAAACTGTTCCTATTTTATATGCTAATTGTTTTCTTTGTTTTGATGGATTTAAACCCATTACTTCAATATTTCCAGAAGTAGGATACAAAATTCCTGTTAACATCTTTATTGTAGTAGACTTTCCTGCGCCATTAGGGCCTATAAATGCCAGTATTTCCCCTTTTTCTACTGAAAAGCTGATGTTATCAACTGCGTTAATTTCTTTATACTTTGGCTTTACTATGGATTTTATACTTCCTTTTATTCCTTTTTCTTTTTCTTGAATTTTAAATTCCTTATTAAGATTTTTTACTTCTATTATGCTCATCTTTTTTTCTCCTCTCTTTCCAGAAATATTAATATCATTTACACTATCAGTTATTATATTTGCCACATTATTTATATATCTACTATATTAAAGTAAATTTTTCCTATATGTATGAAAAAAAGCCTCACTAAGAAATCTTTTAAGACTCCTTAGTAAGACTTTCTATATTTCATCTTACTTTCTAGTGTAAGCAATATTTTTATTACCCTTTACCGCTCAAGAATTATTATCTTTTAGGTAAACTCTTAAATTACACTTTTAATATTATCACATATTTTTTCATTTGTCAATGGGGACGGGGAATATTGGCACACTTTTTTTGAAAAAGTGTGCCAATATTCCCCGTCCCCTCTGACACTATCTTTTTTTCGTTTGTGTATGATATGAAAATTCTTCTACTATTACATCTGGTGTCATTTCTGTTAACCATCTTACTATTTTTATTAATGTTCCAGGAATAATAATTAATCTTCCTTTTTGCATTTTTTTTATTGCATATTTCGCTACATATTCGCTTGTAAGTCCTGGTATTTTAAATTTTACATTTGCTACATTATTAAAGTTTGTATCTACTGGTCCTGGGCAAAGCAGACTTATTTTTACTTTTGATTTATTTTTTCTTAGTTCTTTTCTTATTGCTCTTGTTAATGAAACCACATAGTTTTTCGTAGCATAATATGTTGCCATTAATGGTCCTGGCATAAATCCTGCTATTGATGCTACATTTAATATATGCCCTTTGTTTTCTTTTACCATATCTTTTAAATATAATTTTGTAAGAATATGAACAGCTGTAATATTTGTGTTAATCATATTTATTTCTTTTTCTAAATCTGTTTCTGTAAATTCTCCATATAGTCCAAAGCCTGCATTATTTATTAATAAATCAATATTTTTTTCTTGTTCATATAATTTATAACAATTTTCCTTTATATTTAAATCCATTTCAAATGTTTTTATATTTATTTTAGCATTTTCTTTCTGTAATTCTAATTTCACTTTATCTAAGCCCTCTTTATTTCTTGCTACTAATACCAAGTCATAATTTAATTTTGCTAAGACTTTTGTCATATCTTTTCCTATTCCAGAAGATGCTCCTGTTACTAATGCTTTCATATTGCCTCCATTTTCTTATTAATCAAGAAATTGTTAAAATCTCCGTCCAAATTTACATCCTTACGGTTTATCTTTAATGTTTGTAAGGTATCCTGGTGTTCCTGTTTTATCTATTACAGCATAGGTTTTATCTGTGTAACTCGAATTAAATGTTGTTCCATTTCCACCTACTATTTTAGTACAGTTACTAAACATATTGCCCGAGTTTGTTACCGCTGATGTTGTCCAACCCGTATTTGTTTCTGAATTAAATTCACTTACATATATTGTTGTTAAACTACTACAATTTTGGAACATACCACTTATGGCTGTTATACTACTTGTACTATAACTACTTAGATCTAGTTTTGTTAAGCTAGTACAACCAAAAAACATACTAGTCATATTTGTTACTTTGCTTGTATTGAATTTGCTTACGTCCAATGTTGTTAAGCCACTACAGCCACCAAACATACTAATCATTTCGGTTACATTACTAGTATTAAATTTACTTACATCTAATGTTGTTAAACTACTACAATTATAAAACATAAATTTCATGCTTGTTACTTTGCTTGTATCAAATTTTCTTAAGTCTAATGTTGTTAAGCTACTACAATAATAGAACATATATCGCATATTTGTTACGCCATAAGTACTGAAGTTTTCAAAATTTATTTTTGCTAATTTTATTAAATTTTGAAATAAATATTTCGCATCTTCATTTGCAGCAATTATTCCATCACTTGCAAAAGTTAATTCATATAATCCATCTCCATCTGTATCTGTGTAATATGCCATTATACTTTCATCTTGTTTTTCTGATGCATCAAAACTTTCTACTATGGTTCCACTTGGTTGTTCTTTTCCTAATTTAAATTCTATTGTTTCTATTTTATTTTTTTTTATTGTACCTTTTAAATATGCTCTAGTTGCAGCTACACTGCTAGCAGATATTAATCTATTCACCTGCTGGTTTCCATTAATATTTGTAAGGTATCCAGGTGTTTCTGCTGTATCTATTACAGCATAGGTTTTATCTGTGTAACTCGAATTAAATGTTGTTCCATTTCCACCTACTATTTTGGTACAGAGACCAAACATTTTTGTTGAGTTTGTTACTGCTGATGTTGTCCATCCTGAATTTGTTTCTGAATCAAATTCACTTACATATATTGTTGTTAAGTCACTACAACCATAAAACATATTTTGCATTGTTGTTACTTTACTTGTATTAAAATTGTTTACATCTAGTGTTGTTAAGCCACTACAACTTGAAAACATATTTTGCATTGTTGTTACATTGCTTGTATCAAATTTACTTACATCTAGTGTTGTTAAGCCACTACAACTTGAAAACATATTTTGCATTGTTGTTACATTGCTTGTATCAAATTTACTTACATCTAGTGTTGTTAAGCCACTACACTTATAAAACATATTTTGCATATTTGTTACATTGCTTGTATTAAAATTGCTTACATCTAATGTTGTTAAGCTAGTACAAGCATCGAACATATTCCCCATACTTTTTACGCTACTTGTATTAAAATTGCTTATATCTAGTGTTATTAAGCCACTACAAGTTTGAAACATGTATGCCATTCCTGTCACTTTGCTTGTGTCAAATTTGCTTACATCTAATGTCGTTAAGCTATTACAAAATCCAAACATACCAACCATATCAGTTACATTGCTTGTATTAAAATTACTTACATCTAATGTTGTTAAGCTACTACAAGTATTAAACATATTATGCATGTTTGTTACATTGCTTGTGTCAAATTTACTTACATCTAATGTTGTTAGTCCACTACAACTTTGAAACATATATCGTATGTCTGTTACTTTGCTTGTATTAAATTTGCTTACATCTAATGTTGTTAGGCTACTACAATATCCAAACATATATTGCATGCTTGTTACATTACTTGTATTAAAATTGCTTACATCTAGTGTTGTTAAACTACTACATTTATAAAACATATATCGCATGTTTGTTACATTGCTTGTATCAAATTTACTTAAATCTAGTGTTGTTAAGCCACTACAACTAGAAAACATCTGATACATGCTAGTTACATTGCTTGTATCAAAATTACTTACATTTAATGTTGTTAAGCTTTTACAATTATTGAACATGTCCCCCATATCTGTTGCACTACTTGTATTAAAATTGCTTATATCCAGACTTGTCAATTTTGAACATCCAATAAACATTCTTACAAAACTTGTTGCTTTAGATGTATTCCAGTTTGACATATCTATATTTTCTAAATTAGTACAATTTTCAAACATTCCTCCATATGAGTATCCAGAATAAGTACCAAATCTCGTTACTTGACTAGTATCAAAATTGCTTAAATCTAATGTCGTTAATCCACTACATTTACCAAACATAGAGTTCATATTTGTTACTTTGCTTGTATTAAAATTGCTTACCTCTAATGTTGTTAAGCCACTGCAATTACCAAACATAGATTGCATATTTGTTACATTGCTTGTATTAAATTTACTTACATCTAGTGTTGTTAAGCCACTACAATTACCAAACATAGATTGCATATCTATTACATTAGTTGTATTAAAATTGCTTAAATTTACTGTTGTCAATCCACTACAATTATAGAACATTTGTTGCATGCCTGTTACGCCATAAGTACTAAAATTATTAAATTCTATACTTGTTAAATTTGTTAAATTTTGAAATAAATATTGTGCATTTTTATTTGTAGCAATCACTTCATCACTTGCAAAAGTTAGCTCATATAAATTATTTCCGTCTGTATCTGTATAATATCCAATTATACTCTCATCTTGTTTTTCTGAAGCATCAAAAATCTCTGCTGTTCCTTCTGGTTGCTCTTTTCCTAATTTAAATTCTATAGTTTCTATCTTTTCTTTTGTTATTGTACCAGTTAAATATTTTCCAGTTGCAGCTACACTATTCGCTAATACTAATCTATTTGGTTCTGCTATTTTAAAATTTATATATGAACTTAATGCTGTTCTTTCTGGTAACACTCCATTTTTATATCTAAATGTTATATATATTTCTTTTGTTTCTTTTGCTCCTATTGTTTCTCCCATATTAAATCCGCTTATTTCAAAATTAATGTCTGGGTTATCATAAAATTCTTCATCATATAACACTCCTACAAATGGATAAGTATTTTCAGAATTGTTATATACTGTTACTTTATATTCTATCTCTGAATTTGGGTTTATATCTGATAATTCTATTAAGCTTTGCATCATTGTACCTTTATAGTACACTATATTTGATGTATTTAAGTTTGCATCTATATCTTTTATATATTCTACATTTGTTATAAAAACTCCACTTTGAACTGTTGCAATTACTTCTCCTTTTATTTCTCCAGTTATAGAATTAATTGTTGCATATCCTATTCCCATAAATAATATTGACATTAATAAAAGGAATAGCCATGAAGTACTTTTTCTTATTCTAAGTTTCACTCTATTCCCTCCTTACTTTATGCATAATTTTACTTGTCATCTTTCTTCTTTTTTTCTTCAGCACTTTTGGCTCTTAATTCATTTCTAATTTCTTTTGCACCTAATACATAAATATATAGCATTCCATCTTTTACTATCATAAATTTTGTTCTTTCTTTGCCTTCTTCTGTATACATTAATATTGGTGCTTGTAATATATCTCTCATTCTTAGTATTTCATTAAATGTATTTATTTGTATAGTTTTATAATTATTAGGGTTTACATCATTATTTGTTGTTTGAATATAACTTTTGTAATCAAATAATATTCTTTTTAATTCTTGGTCATACATTGTTTCTGCACTTCTTGTATCTATCATATATTTTATTAATTTTACTAGAATTATTAAGCCTATAATTAATATAATTATTCCTATTACAATAAGATAAGTTAAATTTTCATATTCACTTTTTCTTAAAAGTATTTGTCCTTCATCTTCTATTACATTTGAACCTATACTTATATCAACTGTTTTAGTTGTTAATGGTATGTTTAGGGTCATTACTTTACTTTCTTTGTTTATTTGCTCTCCATCATACTTATTAATTACATATACATACATATCTAATTCTAATGTATTTGTTGTATTATCTAAATTATATATATTTATAAATTTATTTATTTTTGCATTATATTCATTATAGTTTATATTGACTCTTTCCGATATTTCTAAGTTTTTTGAATTTAGTTCTTGTTTTTCTTTACTTATTATCTCTTCTGTTGTTTCATATATTGAATTTGCTCTTTTTGTTTCTTTTACATTTGTTTTAGCCAATATCTTATAACTATAAATATATTCTTGTTCTTGTTCTAAGTCTAAGTTATATTTAAAATCCACTTCTATATTTTCTATTAAACTTGCTACTACACTCGTTTTTTCATCTATATATTTATCTTCATAGAATTCATTTTCTTTTAAATATACTTTATAGTTTACTTTGGCTTTCTCCGAATATTTATTATAATCATTTTTGGTTAAAGTAAAATATGTTATTATAATTATTAGTGCTATTATTATTGTCACAATACTTTCTATTGCTAATATTATTTTATGTTTTTTTCTTTTTCTTTTATGTTGCAATATTATATCTTGTTCTTCCATTCCTTTTGTCCTCCGTTCTTTATTTCAATATATCATTTACCCATAATGTTATGTATCCTATATATGGAATTCTTGCTTTTACTTTTCCTACTATATCGGCTGTTTTTCTATATCCATCATCATCTTGCTCATTCGCGTCGCCTTTTGTATAATATCTTGTTTCTTCTCCTAAAATTCTTTGGTCTACTATTCTATGAACTATTTTTAGATCATCTTTTATAAATACTATAATATCTCCATTTTTAAGTTCATCATTTTTACCATATGTTTCGTATAGCACAATATCTCCTTTGTTTATTGTACCTGTCATACTTCCTGAGCCTATTACTAGCACTCCAAATTTAAATTTACAAGAAATTAGCATTATAATTATTGCTACTATAGCGCAAAGTATTATACTAATAATATGTTCTTTTCGTTTTTGACTTACTGATATTATTTGTCTATTTTTATTGTATAATGTATTCATAACAATATATATAATATATGGCACTACCATTTTTATTATAGATTCAAAAAATATATAAATATCTGGTATTATTGGAATTATGTATGAATATAATGTTGTAATTAACCTATATGCTATAATTGCTTTTTCATTTCTATATTGTATTATTATATAATTATATAAAAGATTGTTTGCTATTGAAGAGAATACTATAAAGCCTATTAGCACAAAATAGTCATTTACTGTTTCTAAACTATATATATTAGTACTTAAATATACATCTAGCATGACCATTGCTATGAGAATTATTATTTTTGATTTTTTATCTTCTTTTAAGAGTACACTTTTTCTTATTATTTCTGATGATACTATTATTACTATATATGGTATTATGTAATTTAATATAGACCATATACTTAATTTTACTGTTGCACTATAGAATCCAACAAATATTCCTAATATATATATAGTTGCTAAATATAGGATTCCAAATGCACTTAATAAAATTATTATTTGCCTATTATTTGTGAGCTTTGTCTTGTCTGTTTTTATTAATTTTACACTAATAATCATAAATACTAATAATACTACCGCTGTAACTTGTCTTGTTATTGTATCATTAAATATCATAGCCAAAAGGAGAAATATTATTAGCATAAATTCTATTGTATATAATCTTACTTTTTCGTTCTTCATATTTCCTCCTTTGGTTATTTTTTCTTTACACTATGGTTGTTGTGGCTCTGCTGTTATTTCAACTCCTATTGTTGCTGTTTCATCTGCTGTTACTGGTGTTTTTATTAATTCTACTGTTACTTCTATTGTTGTTGTGTTTCCAGCTGTTATTGTTGTTGGATCTGCTATTTTTTGAGTAACAGTAAAATATGTTTCATTGTCATTTGTAGTTGTTGCAGATAATTTTGCTGATAAATCTTCACTATTGTTTAATATTGTGTATGTTGCTGTTACTTTATCTCCTTTTGCTGTTAATCCTTGAACATTCATAGTTGCTTTTAATTCATCTGTTGGATGAAGTTCTGCTGTTGCTAAACTTTCATTTGAAACTGTTGGTGTTCCTGTAAATTTAACTTTGAAGTTTTCTGGGTTTGGTGTACCTGTTGCTTGTCCTGAAATATTTAATATTCTATTACTTATTACTGCATATCCAACAGCTACTAATATCATGGCTACTACTAATACAACACCTATTATTATTGATGTTTTTTTATTCATTCTTCTCACCCCCTATTATTGTTGAAAATTTTGTTTCCATATCTTTATTTTACTACTTATAATTTTTATTTCAATATATTATGCATATCTTTTTCATTACATTTTTGTTGCATTTTTGTTACAAAGATATCACATTACAAGAATAATTAATGTCAATTAGGGCGGAAATTCTGACAACCGACCCCATTGGCACAAAAAAAGCTGAGATGAGAATACTTTTCAGGTATTCTCTCCCAACTATTAACATTGAAATTTGGTAGCGAGGGGGGGATTCGAACCCTCGACCTGTCGGGTATGAACCGAATGCTCTAGCCAACTGAGCTACCTCGCCATCTATTTAGATTTTTCTAATTCTTATAAATTACTTCAAAATTAAAAGCCCCATATATTGTATGGTGGCTTGAAGTGGAATCGAACCACTGACACGAGGATTTTCAGTCCTCTGCTCTACCAACTGAGCTATCAAGCCAGTTATCTTTTCATATATTGTCTAGATTTCCTATACAATAAAAAAATGGCGACCTGGAACGGGCTCGAACCGTCGACCTCTAGCGTGACAGGCTAGCGTTCTAACCAACTGAACTACCAGGCCATAAATAAAAAATATATAGAAATGGTGGGCGCAATAGGGCTCGAACCTATGACCTCCTGCTTGTAAGGCAGATGCTCTCCCAGCTGAGCTATGCGCCCATTTCCTACGACTTCCTTAGTATACTAAATTTATTGAAAATTGTCAATACATTTTTCAAATTTTTCAAATTTTTTCGTATTTTTTTACTTATATTTTTTTGTTTACTCCTATTATTCCACCTATCATTCCCGCTACAATAGCTGATATTATCATTAATATTGACTTAAGGCTCAAATAAAATCCCGAAAATATTATACTTGATAAAATATAAATAAAAATTATATATATTGCTCCAACCATTCCCCCATTAAGTATTCCGTTTTTATTTATATTTTTGGTGCTTATTGAACTACCTATTAATATGCTGATTGCTGTTATCACTATTACTACTGGTGTGATTGTCTTTTCTGATATGTTTGTATATGTTAACATTATAGAAAATAAAAGTAAAAATATAAATGTTAATAGAATTGCAAAAACACTACCTTTTACAATTCTACTAACATTTCGTTCCTTTTGTTTTTTTTCTAAGTCACTGACTTTTTCCATTATATTTTCCTCCAAAGTTTTATTATTTTGTTTACTTATTCATATTCTTTATTTTCTGCATTTAGAACTTTAGAAGAAAAAATGATTCATTTCATTTTTAATGATTTTTTGCAATATTTTGTTCATAATATTGTTCTATGTCTATTTCCTGATTATTATATATCATATAATATTTTTCTGTTCCTGAACTTATAACAGAATATACACTGTTTAATGAAAAAGGTATTACTGTTTTTCCGGGTTTTATCTACTATACCATATAATTTATTTTTCTTAGCTACAATTAGCTCATATTTAGGTATTGCAACTACATAATTAGCAATTGTTTTTGTTTTTTCTGTACATCCTATCTCATCATATTCTATCGGTAATATCTGCTTACCAGTTATATCGTAAAGTCCCCACTTTTTTTCTTGCATAACTGGAATATAATTATTTAATATAACATACTTATTTTCTATGTTAGTATATTTAGAACCGTCTACACCTATTGCATCATATTCCGGATATATTATCGTTTCACCTTTTTTATTTATAATTCCCTGTTTTTTATCTATTGCTACCAAATACAATTCATTAGTAATTTGTTTTATTTCATCAAATTCTGGTGCAATTATAGGTGTTGCATCACTTGATATAATTCCTACTTTGTTATTACTTGTTTTTACTATAAATGTTTTTGATGATTCTACAAATTTAATATTACTATATTTTATTCCAATTATTGTTTCCCCTTTTAAATTATTCACTCCATATTCTTTATCTTGATTGCTAACAATTAGCATATTATATAATATTGCTTTTTGATTACTAAAATTTTCAGTTTCTACATTTATTTGTGATTTTTGATAACTTGCCGAATAGCTACTAACTAATTTTGCAAGTGTATAAATATCTATTTGATTATTATCTTTATAATAATTAAGTGCAATATTACAACCTCTTGATATTCCTTGCACTGTTGTGTATAGTTCTCCATTAATTTCTCTAACAGGTTCATCTAATTCAAAATATTCATAGTCACTGTTATTACTATTTTCCCCTATCATTTTTTTATATATTTGATTTGAACCTAATATATATGATGCCACTTCGTTTTTATCTTTTATATAACATTTGGTTTTATCTTCTAAATAATTTTGCTTATATTCTCCATCATAAGTCTCATATCCAAATGCTTTTGCAAATCTTTTTATAGGTACATAAATTTTATCATTTTCAAACACAAAAAGTTGGCTCATCGTTTCGGCTTTATCTATGCCATCCACATTTACTTTTAATTGTTTTTTCTGCTCTGAATATACATATATTGTAAGTAAAAGTGTAACAATAAAAAGTAAAATTAATACAATAATTGTTGTTTTAATAACTTTTTTTATTTTTTCCTCTTTACTATCTACTTTTTGAGTATTATTAATAAGGTCCATATTATCCTCCTTTTATTCTTTTGTATAGCCATACTTATTGTAAAAGTCTTTTTTAAAATTTAATAAATTATCATTTTCTATTTCTATTCTAACTCTTTCCATTAAATTAGTCAAGAATCTTAAATTATGAATTGATAATAATCTTACTCCTAATATTTCATTTGCTTTTATTAAATGTCTTATATATGCTCTTGTATAATTTTTGCATGTATAACAATCACAGTCTGAATCAAGAGGTCCCCAGTCTTTAGCATATGTAGCATTTCTTACAACTACTTTACCTTTTGAAGTCATTGCAGTTCCATTTCTTGCAATTCTGGTTGGCAATACACAATCACACATATCTATTCCTGCTATTGCAGCTTCTATTAAATAGTCTGGACTTCCTACACCCATAAGATAACGTGGTTTGTTTTCTGGCATTAATGGAGCTGTATAATTTAGTATCTTTAAAAATTCATCTTTTGGCTCTCCTACACTTATTCCTCCTATTGCATATCCTGGGAAATCCAATTTTATTAAGTCTTCTGCGCTTTGTTTCCTTAAATCTTCATAAAATCCACCTTGTATTATGCCAAATAATCCTTGCTTATCTGTGTTTTTGTGTGCTTGTTTACACCTTATTGCCCATCTTGTTGTTCTTTCCATTGACTGTTTTGTATATTCATAACTTGCAGGATATTCTACACATTCATCAAATGACATTATTATATCTGCTCCTAAAGCCTCTTCTATTTCCATTACTTTTTCTGGAGAGAAAAAGTGCTTACTTCCGTCTAAATGTGATTTAAATTTGACACCCTCTTCTGTTATTGTTCTTAAATCACTTAAACTGAATACTTGAAATCCTCCACAGTCTGTTAATATTGGCTTGTCCCATCTCATAAAATTGTGGAGTCCTCCAGCCTCTTTTACTAATTCATGACCCGGTCTTAAATATAAATGGTATGTATTAGACAGTATTATTTGTGCTTTTACTTCTTCTTTTAATTCCTCTGGTGTTAAAGATTTTACTGTTGCTTGCGTTCCTACTGGCATAAAAATTGGTGTTTGAATATCTCCATGTGGAGTATGTATAATTCCTCTTCTTGCTCCACAGCTTTTATCTACATGCAATAGTTCATATGTTATCGCATTTTTAATTTCTTCATTTTTCATTTCTTATTTTTCACCTTTCATTTTTAGTAAATAAACATTGCATCGCCAAAACTAAAGAAACGATATTTTTCTCTTACTGCTTCTTCATATGCCTTCATAACAAATTCTTTTCCAGCTAGTGCAGATACCAACATAATCAACGTTGATTCTGGTAAATGGAAATTTGTGATTAATCCATCAATACATTTGAATTTATACCCTGGATATATAAATATTCCTGTATCTGTTTCTATTTGTTTTACATATCCATTTTCATCTGCTATACTCTCTAACACTCTACAAGAAGTTGTTCCTACTGCTATTATTCTATGTCCAGTTCTTTTTGCTTTATTTATTTTTTCTACATCTTCATCTTTTATATAAAAATGTTCTGTATGCATTTTATGTTCTTCAACATTTTCCTCTTTTACTGGTCTAAATGTTCCTATTCCGACATGAAGTGTTACATTTGCAATTTCTACTCCTTTTTGTTTTATTTTTTCTAACAATTCATCTGTAAAGTGTAACCCTGCTGTGGGGGCAGCTGCAGATCCTTCATATTTTGCATATACTGTTTGATATCTATCTTTATCTTGTAATTTTTGGTGTATATATGGTGGCAATGGCATAAGTCCTATTTGGTCTAAAATTTCATTGAAAATTCCTTCATATATAAACTTAACCTTTCTGTTTCCACCTTCCATTATATCTAATATTTCTGCTTTTAATAATCCATTTCCAAATATTACATTAGTTCCTTTTTTCAATCGTCTGCCTGGTTTAACCATAACCTCCCAGTAGTCGCCTTCTATTCTATTTAAAAGTAAAAATTCTACATTTATTCCTGTTTCTTCTTTTATTCCATAAAGTCTAGCAGGTATTACTTTAGTATTATTTCTTACCAAGCAGTCTCCTGGTTTTAGATAGTCTAATATATCTTTAAATATTTTATGATCTATTGTTTTACTTTTTCTATCTAAAACCATTAACCTTGATTCATCTCTATTTTTTATGGGAACTTGTGCTATTAGTTCTTGTGGTAAATCATAATTAAAATCTGATACTTTCATCTTGCTTACTCCTTAATAACCTCACTACATCTATGGCATATTGTTGGATTTTCTTTATCTTCTCCTACTGTTGTAGAATACATCCAACATCTTTCACATTTTTCTCCTTCAGCCACATCTACTTTCACACCTATTTTTTCTTCATTTTTTCTTAAATTCTTATCTATTTGTAAATCTGAAACTATAAACACTGTTTTTAATATTTCTAAATTTTCTTTTATAAAATTATATTCTTCATCATCTGCATATAATGTTATTTTTGCATTTAATGAATGTCCTATAACTTTATTTGCTCTAGCAGTCTCTAAGTCTTTAGCTACTAATTCTTTAAGTTTTAGTATTTTTTCCCATTTTTCTACCAATTCTTTATTTTCATATTCAATTTTTTCTTCTGGGAAATAAGTAAGCATAACACTTTCTACTTGCTCATCTTTGCTATGAGGCATATATTTCCATATTTCTTCTGCTGTATAACATAATATAGGTGCTAACATTTTTACCAATGTATTTAATATCTCATACATTGTTGTTTGCGCAGCTCTTCTTTCTATAGAATTTGCTTTAGAAGAATATAATCTATCTTTTATTATATCTAAATAAAAATTACTCATATCTGTTACACAGAATTGATTTATATCATGATATACAATATGAAAATCATATTTATCATAATTCTTTGTACATTCTCTAACAAGTTTGTTTAATCTTGTCAATGCCCATTTGTCTATTTCCAATAAATCATCATATTTTACTGGATTTTCTGGATTATAGTCTGATATATTTCCAAGTATAAATCTTGCTGTATTTCTTATTTTTCTATAAACCTCTGCAATTTGTTTCATTATATCTTGTGATACAGTAATATCTGATTTAAAATCTGAAGATATTACCCATAGTCTTAAAATATCTGCACCATATTGTTTTATAGCATCTTGAGGATTTACTCCATTGCCTAATGACTTAGACATTTTTCTTCCATCCATATCAATTAAAAATCCATGTGTTAATACTTGTTTATATGGTGATTGTCCTGTTGTTGCAACAGCTGTTAACATAGATGATTGGAACCATCCTCTGTATTGGTCATTTCCTTCTAAATACAAATCTGCTGGATATGGTAACCCTCTTTCTACTAATACACCTTGATGTGATGAACCAGAATCAAACCAAACATCCATAATATCTGTTTCTTTCCTAAAGTGTGTATGGCCACATTCACACTTTGCACCTTCTGGCATTAATTCTTCTTCTGACATATCAAACCAAGCATTTGAGCCTTTTTCTCTAAATATCTTTTGAATTTTTTCTATACTTTCTTCTGTAATATATTCCTTTCCACATTCTTCACAATAGAATATTGGAATTGGAACTCCCCATGTACGTTGTCTTGATATGCACCAGTCATTTCTGTCTTTTACCATGTTTAATATTCTATCTTCTCCCCAAGCAGGAATCCAATCTACTTTTTTTATTTCTTCTACAGCTTTATCTCTAAATCCATCTATTGAAGCAAACCACTGGTCTGTTGCTCTAAATATGATTGGATTTTTGCATCTCCAACAATGTGGATACGAGTGAACTAATTCTTCTTTTTGTAATAGTGCATCATGTTCTTCTAACCATTTTATTATTTCTGCATTTGATTTTTCATAAAATAGTCCTTTGAATGGTCCTGCATCTTCTGTTTGGTAACCTTTTCCATCTACTGTCACTACTATTTCTAATCCATTTTTCATACCACATAAATAATCTTCTTTACCATAACCTGGGGCAGTATGTACAGCTCCTGTACCTGTTTCTAATTCTACTAATATTGTATCTTCACTACCTAGTACAACTTTTGAGTCTCTATTTAAGAATGGATGCTTGCATAATATTCCTTCTAGTTCTTTTCCTTCTAATTTTTTTATAGTTTTATAATCTTCTATTCCAGCTAGTTTCATTACTTTATCTACTAATTCTGTAGCTATTACTAAATTTTCTTTTCCTGTATTTACAACACTGTATTCAAATTCTTCTCCAACAGTTATTCCTGTATTTCCTGGAAGAGTCCAAGGCGTAGTAGTCCATATTACTATATATGTATCTTTTTCATCTAACTTTCCTTTCCCGTCTCTTACTTTAAATTTTACATATATAGAAGTAGTTTTTACATCTGCATATTCTATTTCTGCTTCTGCTAATGCTGTTTCACAGTCAGTACACCAATATACTGGTTTTAATCCTTTATATATATAACCTTTTTTATACATTTCGCCAAATACGCCAATTTGTCTTGCTTCAAATTCTGGTTTTAAAGTTATATATGGATTTTCCCAATCACCTAATACACCTAGTCTTCTAAATCCTTCTGTTTGTTTTTGCACAAATCCCATTGCAAAATCATGACAAGTGTTTCTAAATTTAGTAACCCCTATTTCATCTTTATTTAGTCCTAAAACTTGTATTGCTCTTTTTTCTGTTGGTAACCCATGTGTATCAAATCCTGGTATAAATGGTGTATAATATCCTTTTAAATTTTTATATCTTACAACAGTGTCTTTAAGTACTTTGTTTAAAGTATGTCCTAAATGAATTTCGCCATTTGCATATGGTGGTCCATCATGTAAAACAAAAGGTGTTTTTCCTTCATTCTTTTTTAACATTTTTTCATATAAACCATTATCAAATATTTCCTCTTTTATTTTTGGTTCATTTTCTGGTAAATTTCCTCTCATAGGAAAATCCGTTTTTGGTAAGTTAAGTGTTTTACCATAATCTTTTTTTTCTTCTTCCATTTTATATTTCCCCTTTCTGTATATAACACTAAAAAGCCATTTCGTCTTTTAGGACGAAATGGCTATATTTCCGCGGTACCACCTAAATTAGATAATTATTTTAAATTATCTCTCTTTAAAATATCCTTTAACGCAAGATTTACGGCTTAATCTACTTATTTGTGTTCAATTAAACAACATAAAAGGTGATAACATATATTGTTTCATATACCAAATTTCCAGCTAACATTTGGCTCTCTATATACTACTAAAATATATACCGTGTCCTTTATTATAGTTTTTAAATAGATGTTACTATCATAACATTTTTTTCTTTATTTTTCAAGTATTTATTATATTTTTCTTGGGCAGGGGGTGGACCCCTGCCCTTGCAATGCCTTATTTTATTAATAAAAATATTAATGTTCCTATTATAGCATTTTGTTTCATTTCTTCATCTATTACAAATTCTTGTTCTGTTGCATTTTTCACTTCTGCTTCATCTGCTACACTTATTTTCAGTTTCTTAATATCTTGATACTTAAAATTAACCTTATATTCCAATTCTTGTTCTGGTTCTAAGTTTTCTATTTTAACATATTTGTTCCCTATGTTTACATCTCTTAGAGTAGAAAACTCGAATTTTATGTATTTGTTTGTAATAGGTTCATTAGATTCATTTTTTATTTTTCCATTTACATATCCATTAACATATGTTGCTTTTGCCTTATCTATGCTTATTTTTGGATTTTCTACATTTATTTCACAATTTTCTATTGTTTTATATGTTCCATTTATGTATAGGTAAATCATTAAATTTGAAAATACAAACAATATAGCAAATATTAACACATACATTATTATATTGTGCATTCTATTTCTTTTATCTATACACCAGAAGTCCATATAATTACTCATAAAAAGCTCCCCCTTTTTTATAGGTAAGTTATATTTTTCTAAATACTCCTCCAACTTTTCCTAATATTTCACAATTTGGAACTATAATAGGATCCATTGTACTATTCTCTGGTTGTAATCTTATATGATCTTTTTCTTTATAAAATGTTTTTACTGTTGCTTCATCTCCTATTAATGCTACAACAATTTCTCCATTTTCAGCTGTGTTTTGTTTTTTTACTAAAATGTAATCCCCATCTAAAATACCTGCTTCAATCATACTTTCTCCTCTGACTGTAAGCATGAAACTTTCGCAATTTCCAACGAAGTCTAATGGAATAGGAAATGTATCAGTTACATTTTCTACTGCTAAAATAGGTTCTCCTGCTGTAATTTTTCCTATAACTGGTACTTCTACCATTTCTTTACCAGTATATAAATTTTTAGTTTCTGTTTTCTTATTTCTTTCTTTTCCATCTTCGCCTTTTAATAGTCTTAAAGTTCTTCCTTTTTGTTCTTCTTTTTTAATGTATCCTTTTTGCTCAAGTCTTGATAGATATCCATGTACAGTAGCTGTAGATTTTAAATCGACAGCTTCACCTATTTCTCTTACAGAAGGTGGATAACCATTTTTGTTTATTTGTTTTTCAATAAATTTTAGTATTGCTTTTTCTCTTTTATTAATTCCTGTTTTTAACTTTTTTTCTCTCACTATAAACCACTCCTTTTTTATCTGTCAATATAATATCATACAAACAAATAAATGTCAAACAAAAGTTTTAAGTTTGTGTCTTTTTTTAATCATACCATTCTAGTTCCCAGTCAACTACTCTTACAGTATCTCCATCTTGTACACCTGCCTGTTTTAGTTTTTCATTTACTCCTAATTCTTCTAAGCATTTATGGAAATAGTGTAAAGATTCATTATCTTGTATATTTACTTTTCTCATAACTTTTTGTACAGCCGGTCCATCAACAACAAAAATTTTCCCTTCTTTAAAAATGGTAAATTCTGGTTCATCTTTTAACTCATATATCTTTTTGCTATTTTCTACTTCAACCAATTCTTCTTTTGGTAATTCTTTTAAAACTTTAGATACTCTATTTAATAACTCTCTTATGCCTTCTCCAGTAACTGCTGAAATTTTAAATATCTCTATTTTTTCTTTTTGGGCAAAGTCATATAACTCTTTATATAAATTTTCATCCTGCATAGAATCTATTTTATTTGCTACTATTATCTGTTTTCTTTTACTTAATTTTTCACTATATTTTTTTAACTCACTATTTATAATCTTAAAATCTTCTAGTGGGTTTCTTCCTTCTGAACCAGATACATCTATTACGTGTAATAGTAATCTAGTTCTTTCTATATGTCTTAAAAATTGAAGCCCTAACCCTGTTCCTTCACTTGCTCCTTCTATTATTCCTGGTATATCTGCTATTACAAAGCTATCACCATATTCACTTTTTACAACTCCTAAGTTTGGCTCTAATGTTGTAAAATGATAATCAGCTATTTTAGGAGTTGCTGATGTAGTTGCTGATAAAAATGTAGATTTACCCACATTCGGAAATCCTATTAATCCTACATCTGCTAATAATTTTAGCTCAAGTATTAATTCTTTTTCTTCTCCCTTTTCCCCTTGTTGTGAAAATCTAGGAGCTTGTCTTGTAGATGTAGCAAAATGAGAATTACCTTTTCCTCCTCTTCCGCCTAACATAATTAGCTCTTTTTCTCCTTTTTCTGACAAATCTGCCAATACTCTTCCTGTACTAGCATCTTTAATTATAGTTCCTAATGGTACTTTTATAGTAAGGTCTTCTCCGCTTTTGCCATATCTATGTCCACCTTCGCCATTGTTTCCATTTTCTGCATTAAATTTCTTTTTGTATCTAAAATCTATAAGTGTATTAGAATCTGGATCTACTTCAAAGTAAACGTCACCGCCTTTGCCTCCATCTCCTCCATCAGGTCCACCTGCTGCTACATATTTTTCACGTCTAAAGGAAACTGCTCCATTTCCGCCATCTCCTGCTTTAACTATAATTTTAACATAGTCTGTAAACATTTTTTACTCCTTCTCAAAATAATCTAATTTCATTGCTTTTTTTACTTTTTTCATTGTTTGCTTAGCAATTTGTTGTGCCTTTTTTGTTCCATTCATAAGTATTTCATCAACCAATTCTGGTCTATCTTCATAATATTTTCTTTTTTCTCTTATTGGGTTTAAAAATTCATTAATATTTTTAGCCAATTGTTTTTTACAAGCTACGCATCCTCTTTTTCCTGCTCTACATTCTTCACATACTGTTGTATACTCTTCTGGATTTGTAAATAGATTATGATAATATGCCACCATACATATATCAGGATTTCCTAAATCATCCTTTTTTATTCTATTTGGATCAGTTACAGCACTCATAACCTTTTTATTAACTTCTTCTTCACTATCTGATAAATAAATAGCATTTCCTAAAGATTTTCCCATTTTTTCATTTCCGTCTAATCCTTTTATTCTTTTTCCTTTGGATAATACTGCTTCTGGCTCTATTAATGTTTCTCCATAAATACTATTAAATTTTCTTACTATTTCTCTGCATTGTTCTATTAATGGTAATTGGTCTTCTCCTACTGGCACAAGTTCTCCCTCAAAGTTTGTTATATCTGCTGCTTGACTTACTGGATAACCTAAAAATCCATATGTTACACTTTCTCCAAACAATTCTTTTTTCTGTGCTATTTCAGTTTTTACCGTAGGATTTCTTTGTAACCTTGCTATTGTAACTAGGTTCGAATAAAAAACCGTAAGTTCTGCTGTTTCTGGTATCATAGATTGAATATATATTGTAGTTTTTTCAGGGTCAATTCCTATAGACAAATAGTCTAATGCTACTTGCCTTATATTTTCTCTAACTTTATCTGGATTATTAAAATTATCTGTTAATGCCTGAACATCTGCTATTAATATATATAAATCATATTCTCCACTATTTTGCATTTCTAATCTCTTTTTTAAAGAACCAAAATAGTGCCCTATATGTAACCTTCCCGTTGGTCTATCTCCTGTTAAAACACGTTTTTTATTTTCCATAGTCATAATCTCCTTTTTCTGGATTTTCTTATATAATTATAAGGTAAATTTTGCTTATTTGCAAGCATAAGTTAAGGTAAAAAGCAGTAGAACTTTTTCTACTGCTTTTAATATAATTTCATATCACTAAAGTCTGTCCCAAACTGGGCAGATTGGACAATTAGGGACTGTCCCTAATTGTTCCCTTCTTCCACAGGATAAACACTGACTTTCTTTTTATCTCTTCCAAGTCTTTCAAATTTAACTTTTCCAGTTACTTTTGCATATAATGTGTCATCACTACCAATTCCAACATTTGTTCCTGGATGTATTTTAGTGCCTCTTTGTCTAACTAATATATTTCCAGCTGGAACTATTTGTCCATCTGCTCTTTTTAGCCCTAAACGTTTAGATTCACTATCTCTACCGTTTTTAACACTACCTTGACCTTTCTTATGAGCCATGTTTTTTCACTCCCTTCATGTACTTTATATATCTCTCTTATATTACTATGCTTCTTTTTTAGCAGTTTCTTTTTTTGCAGCAGTTTCTTTTGCTTCAGCTTTTTCTGCTGGCATTTTTATTTTTGTAATTTCTACTTTTGTATATGGTTGTCTATGTCCTTGTGTTCTTCTATAATTCTTTTTTGCTTTATATTTGTACACTAGGATTTTTTTACCTTTACCATGAGAAACTACTTTTCCTTCTACTTTTATACCTTTTACATAAGGAGCACCAACTTCTATTTTTTTGTCATTAGATACTAAGATTACTTTATCAAATGTAACTTTTTTTCCTTCTTCTGCATCTAGTTTTTCAAAAAATACTACATCTCCTTCTGCTACTTTGTATTGCTTTCCACAGCTTTCAATTATTGCGTACATTATATGTACACCTCCTCTTTTTCGAATACTCGCTAAGCATAAAATTCAAGGTAATTAGCATATAGCTAATATTTAGTTACCCGACCTAGGCGGCTTACGAGTATATATTTTAACATATTTTTTCCTAATTGTCAATAATTGCATTTTTTTTTCTTTTGTGTTATACTTTTTATAACATTTATAAACTTACTGAAGAAAAAAATATAGGATGTGATTGATATGAATGATATAGATATAAACATTCCAAAGGAAACTACAGATAATACTAATTGCTTGGCCTTAACTGTTAGAAAAGAATATCGTTTAGCACTGGCACGAAATTTGTTTGATAAGGGCACTACTCTGACTTGGAAAATTGGTCTAAGTATTATAGTTTTAAATTTTTTAAATATGTTTTTATAAGTTTAAAAAGAAGAAAACTTTATCTGTTTTCTTCTTTTTCTATGTTTCTTTTAAACAATTTTAGTAATGTTGCTCTTATTTTTGAAAAAATATTTAATATTTTATTATCTGTTTTTACTAAAGAGAATTGCCCACTTTTTCTCATTATATTTATTCTTTTTTCTTCTAATTCTTTTATTTTATTTGCATAATATTTGTTATATTCATTTTCGAAACTACTCATACCATAAATGTCTTTGAAGTTATACAAGTCTCTTCTATATACTATTATATCATCTAATGTTTCTATTTTTGAAAAATATCTATTAAAGTATGAACTTAATATTAAATTTTCTAACTTTATATATGTATCTTTTATTGTTTTTCTGTTATTTTCTATTTTTGCCATTGTTTTATATATTTCTTGTTCTGTTGTTGTATAATCTGTATTTTCATTACTTGTTTGTTTATATTTTTCTAATATTTTAAATAATTGTATATTTTCTTCTTCTGCATATAACATTTTGTCTAATCCATTTACTACTGTTATATATGCACCTTCTCCACAATTTTCCATTATTTTATATTCAAAATCTTCTTTGCAGTTTAATATACTATCCAAAAATATATCTTCACTTGTTATATAAATCAATTGCAAAATCAGGTTGCACATTAATGGATATCTTTCTTCATTATATGTTTTGGCTACTACCTCATATTTATTTACGTATTTATATTCTTTATTCGTTATTTTTGAAGTTATATATTGTACTGCTGCTTCATTTAAGCCTATTCCTGTTGCTTTAAATTCATTGAATTCACATAGTCCCACTTTTTGAATGTTATTTTTTTTATCTTTTTTAGTTTGTATGGCATGGATAAATTCGTGTATAACAGTTTCTGACAATTCTAAAACATCTATTGTAGAATCTATATATATAGTAGAATTATCATGTAAATATACAACTCCATAATATTGTTCTGGTACTTCTGCTAGGTATATTGGAGTGTCTAATAGTTTTTCTTTTATTTGCCTATAATTTATTGTTTTAATTTTTTGAGTTAATAAGTTTGTTATATTATTTATTATTAACAATTTAGACTCATATTCAATTTCTTTTATTACTTTTATTCCTGTTAATTCAAATATTCTTTTATCATTCATATATGCATATTACTCCTATAATAAGTATTATATAATATATATTGAATGTTTTTATTACAAAATAATTATATTTTTTTTACAGTTTTGTTACAGTACTATTGTGTTTTATTAATCACGTTTTTACAAGATTCTTTGTTAAATTTATCACATTTTTGTAATTTGTACAAAAAAGAAGACTCTTTTTGAGCCTCCTTTTAAGTTTTTATTTATGATAACTTATTGTAATTGATGTTCCTTTTTTTACATTAGTTAAATCAACATAGTAACCTTCTGTATCATTTCCTTTTACATAGCCATTTGATTGAGCTGTTTCAAAATTGTATGTTGTACTTTCTATTGTTAGTTTAAACTCTTTTGATGTATCAATTCCTTCTAGATTTACTCTTCTAGCATTTGATTCTTCTAATGTAATATCTCTTGTCTCTGTTGATGTTGAGTTATCATTTATTATAGTGTTGAATATAGACTGTAAATCTTCTGATGACATAGAACCTGGATAAGATTTGTCTGCATAACTATATTGCCCTGCATCTCCGTCATTTTTTATTTTATCATATAATTTGCCTTTAACATTTCTTTCAGTTGTTGTTCCCCACCAGTGAGAGATTATCTCTGTACCTTCTTTATTACATTTCTCTAAATTTGCTTTTGTTGGATTTAATATTGTTTCTGATAATGTTCCACTCATATTTAATCCAATTGTGTAGAATTTAGACATTGTTCCAGTCGTTCCATAATAATGTGATGTTATTTGTTGTTTGTAGTAGTCAGCTGTTCTAATTGTATAATATGCTTCATTTTCAGTTGTGTCACTACCACTTCCTTGTCTTGAGCCTGTAAGTCCTTTAAAGTCTGTTTTATAGTATGTTGGGTCTCCATCTGATAATAATATCATAACTGGTGTACGTGTTATTGTCTTTTCTTTGCCATTTACTGTTGTTGTGTATGTTGTAGTTGCATTTGTAAGTATACTTGCTCCAGCTTTTATACCAGCTTGTGTAAATGTACCACCATAAACATTTATAGTTGTTTTATTTTTTTCATTTACATTTGTAGATATAGTGTCATAATATTCCTTCCAATAATAATCATAGTATACATTTTCTTGTATTGTTAGATATTTTCCTGCAGTCTTTGGAGTATATTTTCCAAGCTCTAATAATGTTATTGCATTCTCAGTATTAGAATATTGAGAATCTTCTTTTGAACTATATGCTACTACACCAATTCTACTATCTGGATTTTCTTTCATTATTGTTGTGATTGCACTATTTACAGCATTAACCATCTTTTTATCATTATCATTATCATTCATACTTTCAGATACATCTAGTACAAATACTACGTCAAGTGGTGTTTTTACAGATGTTTGTGAAGGTGTAGTTGTTGTTATTTCTATTGTTCCTTGTATGTCTTGATTAAATGTGTTTGTAATGTTGTATCCATCATAAAATGTATCATAATTTCTAACTGTTCTTTCTCTAACAGAATATTCGTTTAATTGAACATTTCCATTGTTGTCTAATACATATTCTCCATTTTCATCAACTTTGTATTTTGGAAGATTTTCAAATTTATATTCTGTTGTTCCATTTTCTAAAACTACTTTTTTATCTGTTGGTTGACCATTTTTCAATAAGTCTATTGTTATTTCTGGATGAACTAGTGTTGTTCCTTCCGGATCAACCCAAGTTTTTGTTCCAGCTACTTCTACAGTATTGTCTTGTTCTATTGTATTTGTAAAGTCTGTTCCATTTTGTGCTGATGTATATCCTTCAACTATTTCTTCACTAACTGTATAAACATATTCGTGTCCATCTGTTAAATTGTATTTGTCTAAGTTATCAAATAAATAGGTTGTTGTTCCATTTGTTAATTCTCTAAAGTCAACTTTTACACTATCTCTTAATAAATTAATTGTTATTGTTGGATGCTCTGCTCCTTGTGGTGCTATCCATGTTTTTGTTCCACTTACTGAAATTTTCTTTTGGTTAATTGTATTTGT
>OGOV01000076.1_pt1 | contig 99025 bp, 63 predicted proteins | sample 1552711 | NCBI WGS metagenome assembly OGOV01 (sample SAMEA2580216, study PRJEB22360) | human gut metagenome | biome: human gut; feature: human-associated habitat; material: faeces | place: Denmark | collected 2008/2010 | reverse complement strand
CACCTCTTGAATTTAGGTAATATATTTATATGTCAAATTCTGTCCTGTTATTTCATATTTCAAAGTATGAGTCAATTATTATTTCCGCATTTCATAATATGTTTAAGCATTTAATGTCTTAAACTTAACAGTTTAAACATACCGTTTGTTATTATATGAAGTTATCGGACTGAACCATAATAATTTTATTGACGCATAAACCGTCCCGGTGATGTGCCCGTTATCCGTTTGAAGGCTCGGATAAATTCAGCCCGACGGAAGCCGACATCTGTTTGACAAATTTATCTGTGCAAAAACGCCTGCCGGAAGGTGGCTTAACCCCGATGAGCTTGCGGGACCGGCGGTATTTCTCGCAAGCGATGCATCAAATGCGGTGAACGGACACATCCTTTAAGTGGACGGAGGTATATTGGCGTATATCGGCAAACAGCCGCAATAGACGCTTAAAGGAACGGAGAGATACACGGATAATATGCATATTCCGTATAAGATGTAGAATTTAAAACCAATAATTTAAAATATCAGTTAAACAGTAGCTTTATGCGTTTAAACTTGTTTTGAAGTGGTGCTCTTTCTTGTCGGGGCGTTTATTATCTTTTCGGTTTAACAAGGAATGTGATATTATGTTACAATCACAGAGGCGGCGGGTTGTCTGCGGTGTCACGAGATTATTTTATTATGAAAAATGCGGCAAGCCGAAAAGGCTTGTCGCAGTATGGTACGCCTGATGCGATTCGAACGCACGACCTTCAGAGTCGGAGTCTGACACTCTATCCGGCTGAGCTACAGGCGCATATTAACATAACTTAGAATATTATATCATACGTCACCTCATTTTTCAAGCGTTTTAATAAAATTTTTTGAAATTTTATTCTGTAGTTGTCAAACATATGTTACATCATCGCCCAAAACTTTGTTATCGCCGTTGATGTCCATAGCCTTCGCTGTTTCCTAATTTGCATCCGTTGATTTTGACTGATAATATCTTTGTGCCTCGGTAATATCAACTGTTCCGTGTTTCGGTTTCGGTTTTTCCGAAAGGATATTCAACAATTGCGGCGGTGGTATAATGTGTGCGGATTTTTATAAAAGATTTGTTTTGAAAGGGTAGGGGTATTCAGCAGATTTGTGCTAAAAAACAGCACATTAAGCTATATATTTTGAATCGGATATGTGTTATACTTAAAAAACAAAATAAGACGGAGTAAAGCATTTTCGGCCGAAATGTTTTACCCCAAAATATTATAATGGGAGAATGATAAACATGAATATTAACAACATTCCGATTAATGAGCTGGGAAAAGGAAGCAATATCAAGCTTGATGTCTGTGAGGCAGAGGTAGATATGTATTGGAAAGTCGCAATCGAGGTTCTGGAGTGTATCAAGGAAAATAATGACAAGGGTGAACCCACCGTTATGGTTGTTCCTTACGGTCCGCTCGGCCCGTACAGCCGCCTTGTGTATCTTGTAAATAAGTATCGCATAAGCCTTAAAAACTGTGTTTTTATAAATATGGACGAATATTTAAAATCCGAGAGCGAGTATATTGACGACGACAATCCGCTTTCGTTCAGAGGGGGAATGAACCGAATTTTTTACAGCAAAATAGATGATGAGCTGAATCTGAAACCCGAAAACAGGATATTCCCCAAGCCGGGCGAAGAACACATTATTATGGACACGATAAATAAGTACGGAAAGCTCGATATGGCGTTTGGAGGAGTCGGCATAAACGGACACTTTGCGTTCAACGAACCGCCCGAACCGAATGAGTGTGTATCAAATGAAGAGTTTGCGAACCGTATGACAAGAGTTTTAAAGATAAGCCGTGAAACAAAGACGATAAACGCGTTTATGAACTGCGGCGGAGATTTGAACGGGATTCCCGAATATTGCATAACGGTAGGTATGCGTGAGATATTCAAGGCGAGAAAAATAAGAATGTGTATGCCGCGCGACTGGAACGCGGGTGCGCTGAGAAAAATTCTGCACGGTGATATTACTGCGGCCGTTCCCTGTTCGCTTTTCCAAAATCACCCTGATGCAAAGCTGTATGCGGCGGCGGTTGCGCTGGAATCGCCCACGCCCGAAATCCGCATTTATAACAAATAAGGTGATTGACGTGACGAACAGAAAATTTATCAGCGGCGGCACGGTCGTTTTAGAGAACAGGTGTGTCAAGGCAACAACGGTAATCGAAAACGGCATAATATCCGATATTTTACCGCCGTCGGAAAAAACCGAAAACGGAGAAGTGATTGACGCATCGGGGATGTATGTGATGCCGGGTTTTGTTGAGATACACGCGCACGGCGGCGGTGGGTTTGATTTTATGGATGCAACCGAGCAAGCGTTTGCGGAAATAGCGGCAACACATTTGAGACACGGAACAACATCAATCCTGCCGACAACGGTTGCGTGCAGCATCGAATCAATGGAAAGGCTGTTTGATGTTTACAGAAAGGTGAGCGGCCGCTCAAAAATAAATATGCTCGGATTGCATCTGGAAGGTCCGTACATATCATATGAGATGAAAGGCGCGCAAAATGCGGCATTTGTCCGCAACCCGTCAAAGAAAGAAATTGACAGGCTTATCGATAATAACGGCGATATAATAAGAATGTGTACCGCCGCGCCCGAGCTTGACGGAATCGAGTATATGTCAAAGCGTATGACAGATAAAAATATAACGCTTTCGGTCGGACATTCGAACGGAATATGCGCCGATGCAAGGCGTGCGAAAGAGCTTGGTTTTACGCATATGACGCATTTGTATTCGAATACCCCGAGTGTGCGCAAGATTAATCAAGTCGTGTATGCCGGGCTTTTAGAGGCGGCATATCTCTATGACTTTGATATAGAGCTGATAGGTGACGGACACCATATTGCAAAAGAAGTGTTACAGCTTGCTTTGAAATTCAAGGGCGCGGACAGAATCAATATGACATCCGACGCTATGCGCGCCGCCGGAACGAATGCGGACGCGAGCTGGCTCGGTGAAATCCTACCCGAAAACCGCGTTATCATAGAGGATGGCGTGGCAAAGCTGCCGGACAGGAGCTTTTTTGCCGGCAGCATAGCCACGGGTGACGTTATGCTCAAATGGGCGGTCAATACCTGTGGTATAAATATCTGTGACGCGTCAAAAATGCTGTCAAAAACCCCATCGAGGGTGATAGGCGAATCGCGAAAGGGAGTAATCCGCCGCGGCGCGGATGCGGACATCATTTTTGCCGACAGGAATTTGGATATAAAGCGCGTGTTTACGGGCGGCAGAGAAATTTAGTATGGGAGATTGACACAATGAAAATTAAATTTTTAAACCCGAATGAAGAATTCAGCCTTGCGATGAAAGATTTTTCGGCATTGCACGGCTTTGAAATTTCGGGCGAAAATGCCGATATAACGGTTAAAACCGAAAAGACGGACAGCTCTGAAATCCGAATTTGCAAAAAAAATGACAAGGTTGTATTTTATCTGAATAAGGAATATCAAGTATTCAGGGCACTTACGATTTTAAAACAGCTCGGGAATACCGATTTTGAATACCGCGAACCCGTTATGTTTGAAACCTGCGGCGCGATGTTTGACGGGTCACAGGCAAGCTCGCTTATGAATATCGAGTCGTGCAAAAAGATGATGCTTTATCTTGCGTCAATGGGTTATAATATGATGATGCTGTATTGCGAGGATTGTTATGATATTGACGGCGAACCGTATTTCGGCAATATGCGTCCGCGGTATAGCCACAGCGATTTTAAAACGCTTGACGACTATGCGTATTCTTTGGGAATAGAGCTTATACCGTGCATACAAACATTGGGGCATCTGACCGAGGCGATAAAACGTCCGCCGTATGCGGCAATATCCGACCGCCCCGATATATTAATGGTCGGTGAGGATAAGGTTTATGCTCTGATTGACAAGATGATAAACACGATGTCAAAATGCTTTAGGTCAAAGAGGATACATATAGGTCTTGACGAGGCGTGGGATTTGGGACTCGGGAATTATCTCAAAAAGAACGGCTATCACACGTGTTCCGAAATTATGACCGAGCATTTGCGGCGCGTGAACGAAATCCTCATAAAATATAATATGCGCCCGATGATGTGGAACGATATGTTTTTCAGAGGAAAGTCAAAGAATAACGAGTATTATGATGACGGTATACATTTTACAAAAGACGATAAAGGGCTTGTGCCGAACGGTATGAGTATAATCTATTGGGATTATTATCATTTTGACAAAGAAACGTACAGACGTTTTTTGACGGAAAGCAAGATAATATGCGATAATGTCATATTTGCCGGCTGTGCCAGAAATGTGAGAACGTTCGGTGCGCATCTCAAAAAGTCGATTGCGACAACCGATGCTGCTCTTGCCGTCTGCAAGGAGCAGAAAATAAAAGAAATTTTTGCGACGGTATGGGGTGACGACCATAGGGAAAGCAGTACATTTGCCGTTTTGCCTGCACTGGTTCACTTTGCCGAACATATGTATTCGGCGGACGATTGTATAAATGAGGATAAGTTAAAGAGCCGATTTAAAGCTTGTACAAATATTGAATTGAGCGCGTTTGAGGATATTTCGGCATTTGACCTTGTGTCGGGATATAACGACAAGGACATAAATAATTTGGCGGTGAGCCGTGTATGTATGTGGCAGGACATAATGCTCGGCATTTGCGACAATAATATGAAGGACACGGATATGTCGGCGCATTACGGCGAGCTGGCAAAAAGAACGGAGAACAGCGCAAAGAAATATCCTCAGTTTAAAAATATGTTTCAATTCTACAGCGCCCTTGCAAAGGTGATTGAAATAAAACAGTATTTAGGAATAAAATTGGTGCGTCTGTATAAAGACGGCAACAGAGAGGGGCTGAAATACGAGAGGGATAACACCCTGCCCTTGTTATACGAGCGAATGTGTGAGCTGCGAAGGCTGCATCGGCGGCATTTCTTTGACGAGTATAAGGCGATAGGCTGGGAAATTCTCGATATACGCTATGGCGGCGCAATTATGCGGATTGATACGGCGATGTTGCGAATAGATGATTATTTGAACGGAAATATATCGTCAATCGAGGAATTTGAGGAAGAGCGGTTGAGTTTCAGCGGAAAAGACGGCGACCTTGTTCCCGATGTTCAGACCTATCAAATGCTTTGCAGCGCAAGCCGTCTCTAATGACGAGCCGACCCGAGGCAGACATAAAAAATAATAATGCGGACGTTTATCAGATAATGCGTCCGCATTATTATTTTAAAATTATACGCGATATTTCCGAGGAGAAATACCGGTGTGTTTCTTAAAGTACCTCGAGAAATAGTTTTGGTTTTCCGTTCCCACACACTTTGAAATTTCGTTTATGGACAGGTCGGTGTTTTCAAGTAATTCTATCGCCTTTGTTATCTTTAGTTTTATCAGATATTCTTTCGGGCTGACCCCCTGTGAGGCGGTGAACAGATGTGTAAAGCGGCTTACGCTCATATTGCAAAATTTCGCATATTCGGTGATGGGTCTGTTTAGGTTATATTCAAGATACATTTTTTTGCAAACATTTTTGATAATGCTGTTCAGCGCAGGGCTGATGTCCGAACCGTTACAGGCGACATTTCGGGCTATGACGGAAAGTATTTGTATCAGATACCCCGAACAGAATTGCGGATAAAAAGACTTTTGCATATGAAAGTCCTCTGTCATTCGGGAAAACAGAGATTCGATTCTTGAATCCGTACCCGTTTTATAAACCCTCTTGTCATACAGATTAAGCGAACGCAAAAGCTTGGCGCATTCCGTTCCGCTGAAGTGTGCATAATACGAAACGGACTTTATTTCCGCCTTAAAGCGATAACTCTGCGGCTCTTTGGGATGATATATTATAACACTTCCGCTCGGTACGGGATATTCGCTGTCCGAATCATTGGGGTCATCATTTATAAAGCATACACCTTTGTGTATATAAAGAATGTGCCAGTCACGGCGGCCGCTCGGACGAAAGCTTCCTACATCCGTTCCGTACAGAACCTGCCGGTCACAGCTGTTTAAATGCAGATAATCATCCGAGACGTATTCCGAACTGAATATATGCTCCATTTTTATTCCTCCGAACAAATTCTTTTTTTATATGATAATATATTTTAAAATATTTGTCAAGGGCGATAACGTTGGTGACCGCGGATTTTGAATGAGTGAACAAATTATGAACAAAACATATATTTGTAGGGGCGGCCCCGTGTGGCCGCCCGTAATATGTTCATCGAAATATATGAGTATCCATATAAATTTATGACATTTGCTCGTATGCTCGGGCGCCCACACGGGGGCGCCCCTACGGGTTTATGTCGAAATTCACAAAAAATTAACTCATTCAAAAACCGTGCGTTGGTGACCGCGGATTCATTGCTCAGAGTTATAAATCATTGTTTAAAAATTCCCGTTTATTGAGTCAATTAAGTTTGACTGTTGTTTTCGGCAAATACCCCAATTATGACCCCTTGACATTGTGATATGTTTTTTATAAAATATTGTATAGGATTTTGTAACAAGGGGGAATTTTGAATGAATGATTTAACGAAAAATCGAGCCAATCCGTTTGATAAGGCATATTTTATCAAACCCGATACGGATTTTGATAAAACCGATAAGACTTATGCACCGCTTTTCAGAAAAACCTTTGAAACGTATGATAACATAGAGTCGGCAGAGGTTCTGGTGTGCGGACTTGGGATAGGCTATTTTTATATAAACGGAAGGGCGGTATCGGAGGATTTGTTTACCGCTCCGGTGAGCGATTACAATAAAACATTGTGGTTTAACCGATACGATGTGACTGATTTGATTAAAAGCGGAAAGAATGTTATTTCCGCAATCTGCGGCAACGGTTGGTATAATGAAGCGATAGAGAATGTGTGGCATTGCGAAACGGCGTCGTGGCGCGATGTTCCGAAACTGATTTTAACGCTTTATGTAAACGGAAAGGCAGCTGTCGTAAGCGATACAAGCTGGAAATATTCGTTGACCTCTCCCGTGACATTTAATCAGCTGCGCAGCGGTGAAACTTTTGACGCGCGGCTGTTTGATGAAAAGTGGAACACAGCTGAATATAACGACAGCGGTTGGAAGAACGTCCGTGAGGACGACACGCCGCCGACGGGAGTATTTCGTGAATGCCTGTGCGAACCGATAAGAGAATGTTCGGTATACGATGCGGTTGATATGATTAACATCGGTGATGACAAATATGTTTTTGATTTCGGACAAAACATATCGGGATACATACGAATGACGGTTGAACAGGAAAGCGGAGATGTGATAACAATTCGTTATGCAGAGGCGCTGAACGATGACTACAGCCGCGAATTGAACGATATGGAAACGTTTTATCCGGGGTCGGAGTTTATGACGGACAGATTCATATCCGGCGGCAAAAAAATAACGTGGTCGCCGAAGTTTGCATATCACGGATTCAGATATGTGATAACAGACGGACTCAAGAACCCCAAAAAGGAGAATATCGGCGCGGTATTCGTTCATCAAGACATAAAAATCCGTTCGGATTTTGAATGTTCCGATGACAGGCTTAACAAGTATTTTAAGGCGGGGCAAATATCAACTCTGTCAAATCTGTTTTATATGCCGACCGATTGCCCCACGCGCGAGAAGTTCGGCTGGACAAATGACGCACAGGCATCGGCAGAACAGATGCTGACAAATTTTGAAACTGAAAAATTGTTTGAAAAATGGCTAACGGATATATATGACGCACAGCGCGGCGACGGGGCTTTGCCGGGGGTTGTGCCGACATCGGGATTCGGATACGAAACTTATACCGGTCCGGTCTGTGACGGAGTACTGTTTGAGATTCCGTACAGGCTATATATCCATACGGGCGATACAAAATATCTTAAAAATTCGTATCCGTATTTTATAAAATACCTTGAATTTTTAAAGGGCAAAGCCGATGAAAACGGAGATGTTTATTATGGGTTGGACGATTGGGCGGCACCGACCGAAGATAAGGTTCATTCGGCGTTTATCAACGCTGTTTTAACGGTCAAGTTTTTGAGAATCACTATTCTTGCGGCAGGCATTTTGAAACTTGAATGCTCCGACCTTGAATCACGGCTTAATCGTTTGGTTGCCGATATAAAGCATAAATATATAATGTCGGACGGAAGATGCAATATCGATAAACAGACCGCCGTTGCAATGCTGATTTATCATAATATTTTCGATGAGATAAGTCCGCTTGCCGAACAACTGAAAGAACTGGTCGAAAAAGAAGATTTTCATCACGATTGCGGAATGGTCGGGCTGAGACATTTGTATATCGCGCTCAACAAATGCGGCTTAGAGGAATACGCATATAAAATAATTACGGCGGACGGAAAGCCGTCATACTCGCAATGGTTTGACTGCGGCGCGACAACGCTTTGGGAGCTTTGGAACAGAGACGCATCGCGGAATCATCATATGTATTCCGATTTTATGTCGTGGATTATAAAAACAGTGTTGGGTATCAATACCGACTTTTCGGATATTTACAAGCCTGTGGCGCATATTTCGCCTCGGTTGTTCAAAAATATCGATTGGGCAAAGGGCGGTGTAAAAACAAGATTCGGCGAAATCCGCGTAAGCATTGTGAAGAATTCTGTCTTATCCGAGATTGAAATAACCGTTCCCGACGGTATTGCCGTGTACTTCTGCGGCGAAAAGTTAAAGAGCGGAAAAAATAAAAGAATAATAAAATTTATATAACAAAAGCCTGCGTGCGGCATTGACTAATTTGTCGGACGCAGGCTTATTTTTGTACCCGTAAAGGTTTTGGGCATAATCATTTTGCGGTATTGAGATGGTGTGACCTTTGTGTATTTTTTAAAGATGTCACAAAAATACTTGTTGTCCGAATAACCGATGCGCAAACATATTTCTCCCACTTTTTTATCTGTATAAAGCAGCATTTTTTTCGCCATATTAACGCGGTATTTTTGAAGGTATTCTTTAAAGTTTATACCCATATCTTTTTTGAAAACCGATGACATATACGGCAGAGTATAGTGAAAATCCTCTTGTGCGCGAACGAGAAGGTTATCATCAGCATAATTTTCGGCTATCAGCTGAAGGAGTTTTATGGTTATGTCCGAAACCTCGGCTTCGGACTGTCCGCTGTATTTGGGTTGTAATATTTTAAATATCAGCGCAATCAGACGGTGTTTGAGTATTTCGGATGAAAATATGTCAGGGTTCATAAGTTCATTTTTTATGCTTAATATGGAATCTAAAATTTCACCCGTTGAATCTTTCATAATGTGCCGCGGCACACGGTGAATCATCTTTTTGCCCGGAACGTCAAAATACGGTGTGGATAATAAGTCCGACAGGTTTTTACAATACCCGATTGACGGGTATATCGACTTGGGTATAAATAAAAAATTTATTATCTCAAAGTCGCCCGTACACGTGTATTCGTGAATATCGCCGAGGTCAATAAATATAAAGTCTCCGTCCGTCATTTCGCAATCATAAGCATTTAACGTGTGCTGTACAAGACCGTGCTTTACATACATAAGCTCAAAAAATTCATGCGAGTGCATCGGTGAATGGGAATCTGTGGGATAGTTTATATTTATTGGAAGCTCTTCCGAAATATACCAATCGTGTAAATGTATTGCCATAAGTTTGACCCCCTTTAATAATTAAATGAATAAGTTTGCTCAATTGATTTTTTGCTTATTATAATATAAAATTTAATTAAAGTCAATACCGTTTTTAAATTGTATTTCGGAAAAAGAAATACTCGATGCATCATAAATCCGCAAGGGGACAGTCGGCATAGTTTGAGTGCAGACCGACAAAGGGCGCAGACAGAGCGGAGAATCACAAATTTACAAATTAAAATCGGAGGATTCATATGAGATTAAATGAAATTATTAAATTCAATGCAAAAAAATGCTTAAAAGTTGTTGCGGTTATATTCATTTTATTAATTTACAGCTGTTGCACAGCGGCGGAAACCGAGAATCTTTTGTCGGTTGATTTTAATAACAACCCCTATATTCCCGATTTGCTTTTAAGCTCGAATGCGAAATGTCGTATAGTGAGCAAAAAAACATCATATCTGGAAATATCACCCAACTGGGCAAATAAGGGTTTTAATTTAAGCCGTGCAGTAAAATCCGAAAACAAATGGTACAGCTTAGGCTTTGAATTTAAAATAGTGGAAAAGGGCGGAGGATACCAGCTTATGCTGTCCGAGGCAAAATCGGAAACAGACGGAACGGAAGCATATCGTCAGTTCGGAATATTAAGGCTGACGGACGGAGATAGGTTTATGGTTGCCGGAAAAGAACTTGACGGAATCAAATGCCAAAATACCCAATGGTACTTGTACAGTTTGAAATTTAATCCATACACAACGGAAATAAAGGCTAAAATTTCACTGAAAAACAACCCATCGGATTATGCCGAGTATAACGGAACGGTCGGAAACATCGGTTCGTGGGGGATCGGTATTCCGATACGGGAATACGATACGCTTAAATTCACGTATGACGGCACAATAGATATAGCGGATATAGACCTTTCCGTTTCGAAAGACGAGCCGATATATACAAGGGTCACAAGTGCAAAGACAGGCAATATCTTTTCGGCGGAGGATGAAAAAAGCGTTACCGCAGAGTTCGAAAACGTGCTGACAAGCACGGCAAACGCCAATATATCATATGAGGTTTTTGATGAAAACGGAAATGTAACCGAACGAAAAAGCATCGGTTCGGTTACATTAAAAGCGGGCGAGAAGATTCAAAAGAATATAAAGCTTGGTATAAATGATTTCGGAATTTATAAAGTAATATTTCGAATTGAGGGAAATTCAAACGGAGAAAGTTTTTCGTACAGTTCGTCAAAATTCGCTTTGTCGGTTGCCGATAAGCTGAGCAACGCCGAAACGGGAAACCCGAAAATGAGAGTAAATATCCCATACATATACGATTTTGGCGAGTGGGAAAAATTAAAGGCGGTTATAACCGACGCGGGAATAACCGGGGTGAGAAAGGATCTGACGTGGTATGACACAGAGCCGAGCAAGGGCAATTATGTTTCGCCGAATGTGACCTGTTGGTATGAAGATGCCGAGAAAAGAAATATCTCTAATACGGTGGTGCTTTCGGCAACGAACCCGGTTTATAACAACGGAATTTGGGCGAACTCATATGCTCATCTGTTAGGAGCAAACGCATATGCCGCATGGGAAAAGTATGTCACATATTGTGCCGTAAATTATCAGGGACTTGTCACCGATTATGAAATATTAAACGAGCCGAATTGGAATATGTCGGCACAGGTCTATGCCGATTATTTAAAACGTGCAAACAGAATAATAAAAAAATTTGATAAAACAGCAAAGGTTACGGGCTTTGTGACAGGAAGCGTTCCGTGGGACTGGATAGAAAATCTCTTAAATATAATCAAAGACAATCCATCGGAATATTTGGATGTGCTCAGCGTTCATCCGTATGATTTTGACGACGGAGATTATAAAACGGTTATTGAGAACGAAAGCTGGGGCATACGAATCAGAGATGCCTTGTACCTGTCAAAGATTGACCGAATTAAAGCACTCATGCAACAATATAACTGCGGCGGCTTGGGTCTGAATGTTTCGGAAATGGCAATAACGTCAACCACGGGGGTTTGTTCGCCGACGCGCCAGGCGGCAGAGCTGGCACAGCTTATGACGATTGATGCGGCGCAGAATAAGACGGACAGTATATACTGGTACTGTCTTGAAAACACAATGGAGCGCGGCGACAGAGATTATACGGAATATGACATTGAAGGGAATTACGGACTTGTCGGAAACAAATATGATGTTGTGCCATATGCGGCAAAACCGTCATATCTTGCGGCGTGCGCATATAACAAAATTGTCGGCGGCGGCACTTATGTAAGTACGGTGTCGAAAGACGGAGCGAAGGCGTACCGTTTTAAAAAGAACGGCAGGGACGCCGCTGTTCTTTGGTCAGAGGAAACGGAGCAAAACATTTGCCTTGATTTGGGTGTAAACAGCGTATCGGTATATGACAAATACGGGAACAAGCTCGGCGATATTAAGTCCGACAACGGTAAATTCAGCTTTAATGCCGGGTTTGAGCCGATTTATATAACGGGAAACATCAATAAATTCGAGTTGTCGCAAAATGAGATTTTCGTTTCAAAGAATAGTCAAAATGTTTCGAGCGGTGACACGGTTAGGGTGAACATATCCGATTCGAGAAACCGAAATCTCAGAGCAGAGATAATTTCGCCCGGTGCAGTTAAGACCGAAAACATAAATTCGTCCGGCGGAACAATCGGATTTGATGCAAAGATCGGGGGATTGGGAAAGGCGGAGGATTCGCTGACGATAAAATTATATAACGGCAACGACTTGGTGTATGCGGCAAAAACTCATTTTATGAGCCAATCGCTGACGCTGAACAAGCTAAAGGGTACAGGTATTAACGACTTTACAATAAATACGGGGACAACCGATGTCGATGTCGAAATCTTTGCCGAGAATGTCAAAAGCGATGCGGCGGCAAAGCTGATAACCGCATATTATGCGAATGACGGAACGCTTATGCAAACGAATTTGACAAATGTCGAAGCGACAAAACGAGGCGTTTTAAATCGGAATATCGCACTTGATATACCGAACGGTTGTTACAAAATCAAGTTTTATTTGTTCGGTTCGGAAAAGAATATAGTTCCGTACAGCAAACCGCTTGTATGCTACACAAATAATTAGATTCATATATGGCGATTGCAAAGTAATATAAAGGAGGTTCATTTGAATGAAGTCAAAGAAAACAAAACGAGGATTTTGGCTGCGTGCCGCATCAATGGTATTATCAGCATTGCTTTTGTGTCCAATGCAGGGGATTTATTCCGAACAGTCAGCGGATAACGTGTCATCGGGCGAATTTTTAAAGGTTGATTATAATTCCGAAGATTACCCGCCGCTTGTCAAAGGTGACGGCGGCGAACCGAAGCATTATATATCTGATGCGACAATAGGCGGCGTAAATCAAAAGTGTATGACAATTATGCCCGACTGGACGAACTGGGGTTATGCATTTGAATCACCCGTTCCGAAAGATGACGGTGACTATGAGGTTTCGTTTGATTTCAGCGGCGAGGGATTGTCGACACAGTTTTATACGGTGTCGCTTGTTGAAAAAGCGTCACTTATCGGTGAGGCGGTTTATCACCAGTTCGGCTTGCTTAAAATTACCGACAGCGGCGATTTTATGATTGCGGGCAGTGCGACAAGCGGAATCAAGTACAGCGAAAAAAAGTGGTATAACTATCGTTTGATTTTTAATCAGGTGTCGGGCAATCTAAAGCTTGTGATAACAGAGAAGGATAACCCCGAAAACAAAGCGGAATATAGCGGTGCGTGTTCGAGCACAAGTGCGTCCGCATGGGGTGCGTCAATGCCCGACAGAAGCTATGATATGTTAAGGTTCGGTATTACCGGAACGTTAAATATCGCAAATATTTCGGTTGCCGAATCAACTGTTGACCCTTTGTCATTCGGTGTGACATCGAATCAGGTCGGCAATATCTTTTCTATGAATGATGAGAAAAAGCTTGACGTTTCGGTCAGAAACAAGCTCGGTTCGGCGGCGGATGTAAAAATCGAGTATGAGGTAACAAACGAGGACGGTAACAGTATAGACAAAGGCTCGGTCGGTGAAATGGAACTGGGTGCGAGAGAAACGGCGGATTTTTCGGTTGTGCCAAAGGTTGAACGATATGACTGTTATGATATAACGTTTAAATATACGTGCAAAAATAAAAGTACGGGTGAAACAGCGGAGAGAAAAAGCAAAAATTATATGTTTTCGGTTGTGAACAAGAGGGAAGAGGGCGAACCTTTAAATCCTTTCACAGCGGTAAACGTTGCATATATGGAAAGCGATGAGATGTGGCAGAGCTTTAAACAGCTTATGCTTCAGGTCGGGATTTCGGCAATGCGAAAGGATTATACGTGGTATGATACCGAGCCGTATGACGGCGAGAGGGGAAAGTATATAGAAAATCCCGTTCGTCACAGGCATTTTAAAGATGCGGTTGAATCGGGAATAGGAAATCTTGCGATTTTGGGTATTCAAAATCCGCTTTATTCACCGACAGGTAAAACGTGGGATAATTCAACGCTTTATAATAACGATTCACCCGAGATGTGGATGGGTTATCAAAGATACCTTGAATATTCGGTCAAAAAGCATAAGGATGACGTGACATATTGGGAGGTAGTGAATGAACCGAACTGGGTTATGTCAGCCGAAACATATTGCAAAATATTAAAGATGGCTGCACCGATAATCAAGAAAAACGACCCCGACGGAATTGTAATGGGACTTTGTACCGGTTCGATGCCGTGGTCGTGGATAGAGGGTGTCTTTCAGATACTCGGCAAGGATGCGGAAAAGTATATGGACGTAATAACCATTCATCCGTACGATTTTGACAGCGGCGAGTACAAAACCGAAATACCGGGCGAGAGCTGGTCAACTCTTTTCAGAGATGATGTTTATGAGGACAAAATCGTAAAGATGAAAGAGCTGATGAAAAAATACGATATTGACATTCCTCTTGAAATAACAGAGCTTGCCGTATCATCAACACCGCTGATTTCATCGGTTAAGGGACAGGCGGCGGACTGTGCTCAAATGTTTGCGACAACAAAGGTTCAGGGAATTGTTGAAAAGGTTTATTGGTACTGTATGGAAAATACGGGAATAAGAGGAACGAGTTATGTAAAAGACGGGGATACGGAGGCTAATTTCGGACTTGTAGGAAACCATGCGGATGTCGTACCCTATGCGGCGAAACCGTCATATCTTGCTCTTGCAGCTTATAATAAAATGATAGGCAGAGCAGAATATATTGACGGCTTGATATACGATACGACAACGAGAGCGTACAGATTCAAGCGCGGTGACGGAAAGCAGGTGATTATGCTTTGGAATGACAGAGGATACGAAAACATTGCGCTTGACCTCGGTACGGATAAAATCGATATTTATGATCTGTACTCAAACAAAGAGGGCGAAATTTCATCGAACAACGGTGTATATAACTTTACAGCGAATTTCGAGCCGATATATATAGTCGGGGATTTCAAAAAATTCGAACGGACGAACAGCGTAATATCCGTTGACAATGCCAAAATCAAGGCGGTAAAAAATGATAACTGCGTCTTTAATATAACTGACACAGAATCGAGAAATTTAAGAATTGAGGCGGTCGGTACACCGAACGCGGTGATAGAGCAAAATACGGGCATCATAGACGGAAAAGGAAAAATTGAGGTAAAAACAACGGATAATGCATTTCAAGAAGAGCCGATTTGCGTAAAAGTGTATGACGGAGAAAACCTCTTGTATTACGCAAAATATTATGCGGTAATACAAAAAGGCGGAGTATCGGCGAGCTATGAGCTGACAAAAGAACAGACCGGTGCGGACAGAAATGCAATAGCGGTATCGGTCACAAACGAAACGGCGGGAATACCGCTTGACGGAATACTTACGGCAGATTTCACCAAGATGTCGGGCAAGAGAGAAATAAGACGATTAATCGGTTTGAAACCCGGCGAAACGGGAACGGTTTATCTCAATGTTCCCAAAACGCCTTACATAAAATCGGTTGAAACAACGGCAAAGATTGACCTCGGTGACGGTTTTAAACTGGATAAAAAGATTTCGTATATCAATGACATAAACGTGCGATATAACAATACAGGCAAAAAGGATTGGACGGTCTTTGACGGGAATACGGACAAAGGCGATATTTTTGCCGCCGATGATGAGCTTGCGGCAGAGTCATACTCTGAACTTTTTAACGTCAAATGGGGCGGCACTGACGATTGTTCCTTTAAGGGAACGCTTTTATGGGATGAAGATAATTTATATGTTTATTGTGATGTAAAGGATGATGTTTTATATCAAAAAGAGGAAGGTGATAAAATATGGATGGGTGATTGCTTGCAGATAGGTTTTCAGGATGCGGATATGATAGGTATGGGCGTCGGAAACACCAATATCGAATATACGGAAATAGGTGTTGCAAAGGGCGGCAAGAGTGAGGATGACGTACAGGTGTACAGATGGTCTATACACCCGAGTACAACGATGAATTACGGTGTTGTTAATAATTGTGATATAAAAATTGACAGGGTGAACAACCACACGATTTATAAAATGGTCTTTCCTTGGACGGAAACAATAGGCAGAGAAAAGGTCGAGGCGGGAGCAACGCTGAAATTCAACATTATCGCAAACGATAATGACGGCAGCGGCAGACGCGGTTTTGTCGTTTTGACAAAAGGAATAGGCGAGACGAAAAACGCAACCATGTTCGGCAATATAAAATTAGTAAAATAATTAAAATTTATAAAAAGAAAAGAGGATTTAAAAATGTGTAAAAAGATGAATTTAAAAAGACTTTCGGCAATGGTTTTGACCCTGACAATGCTGATAAGCGTTTTTGGGTTCGGACAAATGACCATCGTAAATGCAAACGGCGGCGGAATTTCAATTTTCAGTGCGGATTTTGAACAAGAGCCGTACCCCGAATTTGTACAGATGTCAAACGGTGGTAAACCGCAATTCTCGGTTGAAAACGGAGTGGCATATATAAATGACGACCCGGGTTGGTCTTACGGAGGTTTTGTGTTCGATGATGCAATTTCAACCAGTGAATACGAAATAGAATTTGATTTTAAGATTTTGAATTATTATAACAATTACGGTGTTGTTTACCTGACGGACGAAGAGCACGGCGGCAGCAATCAGCCGGGCGAGTTTAGACTTATAAACCTAAATAACGGGGCGTTGTCGGTCGGCGGCACATCGGTAAATGTTGCATATGAAAATGACAAATGGTTCAGCTATAAAATGACCGCCAACAGCGCCGACGGGACATATTCTGTCACCGTAACCGAAAAAGATAACGCAACAAACACGGCAACGGCGAGCGGTTCGGGCTTTCCGACAAAAGCATTGAACACAATGATGTTCGGAACGGCGTGTAAAATACATATTGATAATATCAATGTGACAAAGCTTGTTGATGCACCCAAGGTTTTATCGGTTAAATATTTCGGACAAGACGGTAAAAAACAAACCCTGCCGGGGGTGGCAACAACCGGTATAGCGGTTAGTTTTTCGGACAAGATGGATTTGGCGTCGCTTAAATCCGCTGTTTCGTACAAAGGCTCTGACGGTGTAAATATAGCGAACGAGGGTACGTTATCGGAGGATCAGATGACGTATACGTTTAATCTTTCAAAAAAATTGAATGGAGGGGCTGATTATACTCTCGGAATATCTACGGCGGCAAAGTCAATATATGATGCAGCACTCGCAAGCGCTTATACTTTAATTGAAACAGCATCGGACGGAGCGGTCATATTTGATGCCGATTTTGAAAAACGTATTCCCGAATTTGTTCAGTTATCGAATAGCGGCAAGCCGAAATTTTCGGTTGAAAACGGAGTGGCATATATAAATGACGACCCGGGTTGGTCTTACGGAGGTTTTGTGTTCGATGATGCAATTTCAACCAGTGAATACGAAATAGAATTTGATTTTAAGATTTTGAATTATTATAACAATTACGGTGTTGTTTACCTGACGGACGAAGAGCACGGCGGCAGCAATCAGCCGGGCGAGTTTAGACTTATAAACCTAAATAACGGGACAATGTCGGTCGGCGGCACATCGGTAAATGTTGCATACGAAAACGACAAATGGTTCAGCTATAAAATGACTGTTGACAGCGGCAGCGGTGAATATACCGTAACGGTAACGGAAAAAGACAATCCGACCAATACGGCAACGGCGAACGGCTCGGACTTTCCGACAAAGGCATTGGACAGAATGATGTTCGGAACGGCGTGTAAAATACACATCGATAATATTAATGTTAAAAAGGTTATAAAGTCGGCTAAGGTATCGAGGGTTGAATATCTTGATATTTACGGAAATGTTATGCCGAGTCTGAACGCCTCTGTTGCGGCAATAAAAATTTTCTTCAGCGACAAAATGGCAAAAGTAACGCTCAACAATGCGGTAACGTTAAAGGATTCCGATGATAATGCTGTTACATATACGGGTGAACAAGCAGACGATAATACGGCTTATATTTTAAGGCTCACAGATATTTTGGAGGCCGACGGCGTATATACGCTTTCTGTTACGGCGTCCGCACTTACGCAATTCGGTTTGTCATGCGAGCCGTATGAAAAGATTATAAAAATCAGTGACGGAAATACTCTGCTGAATATCGATTATGACAATGAAACAAGAGTTATTGAAATGTGGTCGGGGACACCGTCGGTTACATATCCGGAGGAAAACGGAAATAAGTATATGACAATCAATGCAGACTGGAAAAACTCGGGTTATTCGTTCGATCGTGTGATTCCGAAAGACGGCGGTGACTATAATGTTAAATTTGACTTTATGAACGACAACAAGGTTTCAAATTATTTTTCGATTGCGATGACTCAAAAGGATTGTTTGTCGGACGGCGGTGAAAAGAGTACATATGACACGTTCGGCTTGCTTGCACTCAAGCCTTCGGGAGAAATAGAGGTTGCCGGTGAGAAATTTACGGGATTGGATTATAAAGATGATACGTGGTATTCATATGACCTTACGTTTAACCGCAGTACGGGCGCATACACCCTTGCAATATATGAAAAAAACAATGCCGATAACAAGATAAACGGCAGCGGAACCTTCTCGAAAACCGAAACATGGGGACACAGTATGTATGATAACCGTTTATATGATGCCATAAAATTTTATTGTGATCATACAATATCGGTGGATAATATTATTGTAAAACAGACGGAAAAAGCGCCAAAGCTTGACAGCAATTCGGTATCTTATATCACAAAGAACGGCGAAACGGGCAGTGATATTAACAATGTAAGCCTGAATACGGCTAAAATTGCAATTGATTTTAAGGATATTATCAATATAAGAACAGCTAAGGATAAAATTTCGCTAAAATCCGTATCGGATAATACTGATGTTGCGTATACCCTGTCACAAGACGGAACAAAGCTCATTTTAAACCTTACCGACGCTTTAAAAGCCGAAACAGAGTACAGCTTAAAGATTTTGAGCGGTATGAAATCATTGGCGGATTTGCTTGTCACAGGTCAGACCGAATATACGCTCAGAACTGCGAAAAAAGAGTTTTCGGCAAAGCTTTTATCGCTTAATTTGGGCGGAACAGAGGTTTTAACCTATTCGCAATGGAAGGCGGCAGAGGCATCTGTTAAGCTCGACGTAATTAACACGATGGGCGAGAGTGTGCCGGTTGCTGTGGTTATCGGTTATTACGGCAAAGACGGTGAGCTTTTGGATATTCAAGGCGTTGACACTTATATAGACGATAAAGCCGAGGGTGAGCATACGGAAACGATTACGCTGAAAAAACCCGAAAATGCGGTCAGGGCAAAGGTTATGTGCTGGAAATCCCTCGATTCCGCAAAGCCGTTGTCAAAAATGCTTGACATAAGATAAAACAGCTTAAATACTCAACATTGCAAGACTAAATTTTATTTGCGGAGGTACGGTGATATAATGAAAAAGAAAGTATTGGCAATACCGATAATTACGGCAGCACTGTTCTTTTCCAAAACGGTGTACGGTGAAGTTTTGGATTATAAAACAGAGATAAACGATGAAACGATTACCGTAACGGGAACCGTCGCGCCGAGTAATGAAGCCGAGAGTCTGGTTTTGGAGATTCTAAAGCCGAACTGTGGATTCGAAAGCGGTATGGCGGTCGGCTCGGTTGCATTTGCCGAACAGCTTGATTTAAAGGAAAAGGAAAACGATTTTTCGTTTTCCTTTCCGCAGTTTAAGGAAAGCGGACGCTATGCGGCAAAGCTTGTATGCCTGACGGACGGCACGGAAAAAAGCTTTGAAATCAACATCGTAAAGGACTCGGATTTCGCCGAGGTTTTGGCGGAACTGAAAAATAACATGGAAAGCCAAGAGAGCTTTTCAAGCTTTCTTGCAAGCGGCAACAATGCGTATATTCTCAGATGCGATAATATTCCCGATAATATCGACAGAGCGAAAATCGAAAGTATTATGTATGCGTTCTTGAAAACCGAAATCAATAATATACGCAGTTCGAAGGATTCAAATGCACTTTGGTGCGGAAGCGTTACGGCGTGTATGCTGAATAACGGCGCGGCAAACAATATGTCGGACTTGGATGAGTATATCCGTTTCAATGATGAAAAAATCGAGAAATGGTATAAGGCTCAAACCTCGAACAACGCGGCGGCGGAGAAAATTTTGCAGATTTTAAAGCAGAAAAAATATAATAAGTATTCGGATTTAGAGGAACAAATTAAGCGCGCACTTATATTGAGTGTGGTAAAATATCCGAACGGAATAAGTAATATCGGTGAGGTTCTGGCTGATTTTTCGGATGTCAGCGGCGTTACAAAATCAGACGAAACCGAGAAGTACAGACAGGCGGCAGGAAACGATTTTTCGGATTTTGATAAATTCATCGAATATTTTAAAAATCTTAAAACGCAAAGCGGAACATCTTCGTCGAGTTCGGGCGGCTCGGGCGGCGGAGGTTATGTCGCATCGGGAAAAACAAAGACCGAAAGTGATGAGCAAACGCCTGTCGTTAATATGAGGTTTATCGATTTGGACACTGTTCCGTGGGCGTATGAGGCAATATCGACCCTTGCGGACAGGGGTATTATTAACGGAAGGTCGGATGAACTGTTTGAACCCAACGATACTGTCACCAGAGAAGAATTCGTTAAAATATGCGTGAACATTTGCGGACTCGACTCATCCGATAAGACCGTTGTTTTCTCGGACGAAGTATCTGGAGAGTGGTACACGGGATATTTAAAGGCGGCGTATGATTCGGGGCTGGTTCGCGGACGGGATGACGGAACATTCGGCGTTGGCGAACCCGTTTCGAGACAGGATATGGCTGTGATTTTATATAATATTATTAAAGCCCATATTGATTCGGTTAAAGAACCGCAGAATAAATTTGACGATGCCGAGATAATATCCGAGTATGCAAAAGATGCCGTTTCGTGCCTGTCGGAACTTGGAATTATAAACGGAACGGGAGATAATTTGTTCAGCCCTTTGGATACGGCGACACGCGCCGAGGCGGCAAAGATGGCATTCGGAATATTAGAGTATGTAAAGTGAGGCGAATGAATTGAAAAAAGGAAAAAGAAATTTCAGACTGATGAACAAATTTACAAATATTTTGACAAAGGCTTTGTGCGCGATGATGATTGTCGGAATTGCATTTTCGGGAAACATCGGTGTATCGGCGGCCGATGCGGATTCGGCAACAGACGATTTATCACGGGAGATTGAAATTCTAAAGCTGTTTGATATAGCGGAAAGCACGATAAGCGCAGAAACGCTTGACGAGAACACAACAATTTCGCGTGCGGATTTTGCTCAGTATATGGCGAGGATGCTGAATATATCGGCGGTCGGTTCGGAAACATTGTATTATAACGATGTTGCGCCGACATACTTTGCATTTGATGAGATTACGGCTTTGACCGCGGGCGGATATATGTCGGGGGTCGGCGACAAGCTTTTCAGACCGAATGAAAAGATGCAGATTGAACACGCATACAAAATCTTTGCCAAAGCACTCGGCTTCGGCGGCATCGAAAGCATAACGTCAGATATTTCGGAAAGCAGAAATATTTGCTCAAAGCTTGGTGTTTTGGATAATGTCACCCAAACAAGCGGAGATTTTAAGCTTGTCAACCTGCTCAAAATGATTTATAACACGCTGTACGCCGAATGTTACGAAACGAACGGTACGGATGTGACGAAAAGCAATGAAACGTTTATGGAGGTATCGAGAAACGCCGAGTATATAAAAAGCGGAAAGGTTACTTGTATCGGCGGAATGGATATAAACGGAGCGGATGTGGATGAGGACGTTGTTATAATCGATTCGGTCAGATATAATGCGCCGAACTTTGATATGGACGAATGTCTCGGCAGGGATGTTGAGTTTATATACAAAAAGGCAAGCCGAAACGAACAGAATAAAGGCACGATTATATGGATTGAACCGATTTCATCGGATGATACCCTAAACATATCCGCAGACCCCGACTGTACCTTTGACAAGAATAGCGGAAAGCTTTCGTATACCGAACAAAACGGCAGAGAAAAGTCCGTTTACATTCCTCAAAATATCACGATGATTTATAACGGTCGGTATCGCAAAAACGATGTTTTTGATGTTTTTTCGCATAAGAGATATGAGCTTACGCTTATCAAAACAAACGGAGTATATTCCGCGGCGATTGTATGGGAATATAGGAATATTGTTGCGGATAGCATAAGCACACTCGATAAATCCGTCAAAGACAAGATAACCAAAAGTTCGGTTTCGCTCAATGAAAGCGATTATGACAAGCTGTTGATAATCGGTTCGGACGGCGCATCGGCAACATTCGAAAGCGTCAAGCGCGGAGATGTGTTGTCGGTGTATGAATCATACGACGGTAAATATGCAAAGATATACATTTCGAACACACAAATTTCGGAAAAGCTGAACGTTGTAAACATATCTGATAGGAAAGTCAAGATAGGCGATGAAGTGTTGGAATTTTATGACGGGGATGCAAAGACAAAGTTTAATGATATAAACAGATACCTCGGTCAAAAAATTACCGTTTTGCTTGATATAAAAGGTTATATCGCAGATTATGAAGTAACATCGGGAACAAGTATGAATGTCGGATTTTTGATTAATTGCAGCGCAGACGAGGGAATCGGTGCACGTCTTAAAATCAAAGTCTTGGCATCAAGCGGTAAGATTGTCTATTTGAACAGCGCCGATACATTCAGAATAAACGATAAAAAATTCAGCGAAAATGTCGGTGACGCTTATAAGCTGCTGAAGGGTTCGGCGGCAACGGTTGCACAGATGATAGGTTACAGCACAAATTCGGACGGTGATATTACCCGATTATATACGGCAAAGGAAAGCGGCGACAGCACGTCACAGCTTGTTATAAACAAAAAAATCGTAAAACGTGACAGCGATACCTCAGCTTATGACTATTCGTACTATACCGTATCAAGCGGAAGGCTCGGCAGACTTATGGCGGTCGGCCCCGACACCAAGATTTTTATAGTCCCGGATGATGCGGCGGTCGGTTCGGCAGAGGATAAGTACTTTAGAGTAGGGTCGCTGAGCGAGGGCGTTTATGAAAATGCAATAAGCTACAGAACTACGTCGCAGCCTGAATTTTTTGAAGAATATATTTTGATTCGGCTTAATTCCGCAACGGGGACAAAGATTTCCGATTGGGCGGCAATGTATGATTATTCATATGAAACGCTTGACTCGGAGGGAAATAACATTACAAAAGTTAAGATGTTTACGTATGAGGGTGCAGCTTTGGAGGTTGAAGTTGACGATGATTTTGACTTTAATTCCAAGGGCTATGAGCGAGGAGATGTTTTCAGGTACGGCTTGAACGAGATGACGGGTAAGCTTGCATCAACCGAAACGGTATATCAGCCGTCTGCAAACATAGTGAATCCGATCGGCGAAAATACGTCTGAACACAGAACGCTTTGCGGATATTTGCACAAAGCATATTCGGGCGGTGTCGAGTTAGGCTATGAATGGGGCGGAGCTGTTGACGAAATTCTTAATATGAACGCAGTTGGTTTAACGAGAGTCGTCATATATGACCGTGAAAAAGACGAGATTATAGTGGGCACAAGCTCTGACTTGAAACCGTTTTCGGATTACGGAAAGGATTGTTCGGTGATTATAGCCGGAACAAACTGGCAAAAGCTTATGCACGTTTTTGCACACAGATAAAACGCTTAATATTGATGTATGAAATGAGGAAAACACTATATGTTTAAAGAGGCTTACTGGATTAAACCGCATTATGATTACAAGGATGTGTGTCCTGTTTTTATAAGAAAATTCGATGTAAAGGCAAGGGTGCAAAAGGCTGTGCTGTGCATAAGCGCAATGGGTGTTTACGAAGCGGAAATTAACGGAAAACGCGTCGGAAATTTCATAATGGCGCCCGGGTGGACATCGTATTACAAGCGGCATCAGTACCAGGAATATGATGTGACGGATTTGATTCTGTTCGATGAAAATAAAGACCAAACCGAAAATGAAATCGCGGTTAATGTGGGAAAGGGTTGGTATCGCGGCAGACTTGTGACTTACGGCTTTACCGATTGCTACGGCGGTGTGACCGCGATGATTGCACAATTAACCGTTACATATGAGGACGGAAGTCATACAGTTATCCCAACCGATAACAGATGGGAAAGTGCCGAAAGCGCGGTTCGATTCAGCGAAATATATGACGGTGAAATATATGACGCAACATTTTCGGAACAAAACCGAAAGAAAACGCCGAGATTCCATGCGCCGAAAACACAGCTGATTCCCCAAGAGGGCGAGTTTGTGACCGAACACGAACACATACGCCCCGTGCGAATGTTGAAAACGCCAAAGGGCGAAACGCTAATCGATTTCGGTCAGAACATAACGGGATATGTTTCGTTTGATATTTGTGCAAAAAAAGGTGACAGATTATGTTACAGCCATGCGGAGATTTTGGATGGTGACGGAAATTTTTATACCGAAAATTTAAGAAGCGCAAAACAAAGAATTGTTTACATATGCAAAGAAGGACGGCAAAGCTATAAGCCGCACCATACTTTTATGGGGTTTCGGTATATACGATTGGATGAATTTCCGCCCGATATATCCGTTGACAATTTTGAAGCAATAGCGGTATATTCCGATATGAAAAGAACGGGACATTTTAAATGCTCAAACGAAAAGGTGAATAAGCTTTATTCGAATATTATCTGGAGTCAAAAGGACAACTTTTTAGACGTTCCTACCGACTGTCCTCAAAGGGATGAGAGACTCGGTTGGACGGCAGACGCGCAGGTCTTTGCAAAGGCGGCTATGTATAACTTTGATGTTCGCAGGTTCTTTTCGAAATGGCTGAATGACCTGAGCGCAGATCAATATCCGAACGGTACTGTGCCGTATATCGTCCCCGACGTACTCGACGGAAGCGAAGAGGCGACTTCTGCGGCTTACGGTGACGCGGCTGTGATTATCCCATGGGAAATGTACAGGATATACGGTGATAAAAAGATACTCGAACGTCAGATTGACAGCATGATTGCGTGGGTTGAGTATATGCACGGTTATGGAGAAGAAGAGTATTTATGGCTCGGGCATACACAATTGGGCGACTGGCTGCATTTAGACCGTCTGGACAATCCCGATGAAATACGGCGCAGAGATGATTTTATCGCAAGCGCATACTTTGCACACTCGACCTATATTCTCTCAAAGGCGCTTGAGATTATAGGAAAACCGAACGAAAAGTACGTATCATTGCATGATAATATCACAAAGGCTTTTAAACGGCGCTTTTGCGAATACTATTCGCAAACAGAATGCACGCTTGCGCTTGCATTTAACTTGACCGATGACAGAGAACAAACCGCGGCACAGCTTGCCGGGCTGATACAAAAAAACAACGGAGCGCTCTCAACGGGATTTTTGGCAACGTCATATCTTTTGACGGTGTTATCCGAAAACGGATACAATGATATCGCATATTCGCTTTTGCTTAAAGAGAGTTATCCGTCGTGGCTTTATTCAGTCAATCTCGGGGCGACAACAATCTGGGAACATTGGGACGGAATAAACGAAAACGGAGAATTTTGGTCAGCGAAAATGAATTCGTTCAACCATTATTCGTTCGGCTCGATAGCGGCGTGGATGTATGAAACGGTTTTGGGAATAAAGCTGAACGGCGAAAAAAACGGTCGTCTGAATATAAGAATCTCGCCCATGCCCAATCAAAGGCTCGATTGGGCAGAGGGAAGTGTTAAGACCGATTTGGGTGAGGTTTTTGTCAGGTGGGAAAACTCCTGCGGAAAGACCAAGTACAATATTAGGATTCCTGCCGCGGCGCAGGTAAACATTGGCGGGAAAATACAGGAATTATCCAAAGGTGAGTATGAATTTTAAAATAAAGAAAGGTATGGAAAAATGAAAATGATTAAAATTAACAAAGTAAAAAAGGCGGTTGCGTTGATGACCGTTGGCGCGTTGGCAATGTCAATCTTTGCCTCCTGCGGCAAAAAGACAGAGAATGTGACCGATGAGAACGGAAGAACGATTATATCGGTTGGAAGCTGGCCGTCAAAAGAGGGACAGGAAAAGCAAAATATGGAAGATAGAAAGCAAAAATTTGAGGCGGATAACACCGAGTTTGTTATTCAACCCGATAACTGGAGCTTTGACCTTAAAAGTTTTTATGCAAAAGCTGCGGGCGGACAGCTACCTGTTCTGTTTAACACAAACTTTACTGAGGTATCTCAAATAATCAATGCCGGTTACGGTGCGGATTTGACCGATGAGTTGAAAAAACAGGGAATATACGATAAAATGAATAAAGATGTTATGGACGTTGTTTCAAAAGACGGAAAGGTCTATGCATATCCGTTTGCATCATATGTTTTGGGTCTTGCCTATAACGTAGATTTGTTTAAAAAGGCAGGACTTATGAATGAAGACGGAACGCCGAAACAGCCGAAAGACTGGAACGAGCTTGCCGAGTTTGCGGTGAAGATTAAAAAGGCAACGGGCGTACCGGGATTTATCTTCCCGACGGCGAACAATGTTGGCGGCTGGATATTCACATCGGTTGCATGGTCATACGGAACAGAGTTTATGAAAAAGGACGGAGATAAGTGGAAGGCAACATTCGATTCGCCCGAGGCGGCAGAGGCTTTGCAGTTCATCAAGGATTTAAAGTGGAAGTATGATGTCCTGCCGAGCAATACGTTTGTGGATTACACCGAACAGTTTAAGACATTCGGCACGGGTCAGGGCGCAATGGTAATTGCCGCGGGAGATATGCCGGCGGATGTTCGCTCATATGAAATGAACCCCGATTCAATAGGAATGATGGCAATACCGAGAGGTCCGAAAGACCATGTAACATTAATGGGCGGAAGCGTATTCGCTGTTTCAAAAGGTTCAAGCGATAAACAGATTGAGGGTGCGATAAAGTGGATAAAGACAGCATATTCACCCGATTTGACTGAACAGTACAAGGAAAATAAGGAAAAGGATATAAAAACCAGATTGGGCAACAACGAGCTTATAACGGTTAAGAGTATGTCACCGTGGAACAACGATTCCGATGCGGTAAAATACGAACGCGAATTGAGAGATAAACTTGCAAACGGAAATCCGAATCATGTTAAGCTTTACAATGATTTTGTGGCTGATTTGGGCGATTGTAAACTGCACCCCGAGGAACCGGTTTGCGCACAGGAGCTTTATGGAATTTTGGATAACTGTATTCAGGCGGTACTGACAGACAAAAATGCGGATTGTGCCGAACTTTTAAAGAAAGCAAATTCGGACTTCCAACAGAATTATCTTGATAATTTGGATTATTAAATTTAAGCGAGAGGTGTTAAACTATGAAAACAATTAAAGACAAACAAATACTTGTGGGTGCGGATTTTGCGGGATTTCCGCTAAAAGAGGCGGTATGTGAACATCTGCGAAAAAAGGGTTGGACGATAACCGATATAGGTGTGAGAGCCGATTCAGACCCCGACGATACCGACTTAATGTTTCATAGAATCGGCTTGCGTATCGGCTCAATGATTGCCGAGGGCGAGTTTGAGCGTGCGTTGGTGTTCTGCGGAACGGGAATGGGAATACACATTGCGGCGAGCAAGTGTCCGCACGTTCACGCAGGTGTGGTTGAGAGTGTTCCGGCGGCATTGCGCGCGATTACGGGTAACGGCGTAAACGTTCTTGCGATGGGCGCGTTTTATGTTGCGCCGCAAATGGGATGCGACATAGCGGATGCGTATTTAAATGCCGAACTCGGCAGCGGTTATGAATGGTGGCACAATTTTTATGAGTTCCATAAACTTGCGATTGACGAGCTTGAGGCGTTTGATTACGCAACATATAAGAAAAACGGATTTAAGGTTGATAAGCTGGGCGATTATCCGTTAAAGCTTGAAACCAAGCCCGAGTAATAAAATTTGCGGCGGACATTTAACGTTATAATAAAGAAATTTTTAAAGGGCGGTTGCAGATTTACGCAACCGCCCTTTTAGCCGCCATATTTGATTTTTTTGGCTTTTTGTTAATGGTTGAGGTCAAACCTGTAAATCATATTTATCTTATTTAAAAACCGTGTTCAATTGTCAAAAAAGCATTGATATTTCGGCGCGTATGTGTTATACTTAATTTTGTTATCAATAAAAACAAAATAAGAGTGAGAAACGTATGAAAGAAAAACGACAAAATCCCGAAAGGGTTTTTATAAACAGATATGAGCCATCGCCCGATATAGGCTTGAACGGCGAACAGGTGAAAGAACGCAGAGAAAACGGTCTTACCAACAAGACCGCCGCCGACAACGCATATTCTCTGCCCAATATTATAATAAAGAACGTTTTTACTTATTTTAACTTTATATTCTTTGTTTTTGCGGCGGTTCTTTTGTGGCATAAATCATATAACAACCTTGCTTTTTTGGGTGTGATATTCACCAACAGCTTTATGGGAATATTTCAGGAGGTAAAATCGGCAAGAGAGCTGAACAAGCTCAATATTATGACCGCGGCAAAAAGTACTGTGATAAGAGACGGCAAAGAGATAAGCATAGACAGCGATGACCTTGTTCTCGATGATATAATCGTTTTAAAATCGGGAAATCAGATACCTGCGGACGCGGTTATCCGTGACGGCAGCGTATATGTCAATGAGGCGTTGGTTACGGGTGAACCCGATGAGATACAGAGAACGGGCGGCGAACGCCTTATGTCGGGAAGCTTTATAGTATCGGGAACCTGCCGCGCAAAACTTGACGCGGTTGGCGAAGAGGCTTTTGCCGCCAAAATTTCGCACGATGCAAAAAAGATGAAAAAGCGCAAACGCCCCGGAATGATGAGGTCGCTCAATACTCTTATTCGGATTATCGGAATCATCATTATTCCCTTTTCGGTTTTGATGTTTATGAGCCAGCGCAGCAATCCGTTGCTTTCTCAAAAAGACGCGGTTGAAAACACGGTTGCCGCCCTGATAGGAATGATTCCCGAGGGACTTTATCTCTTGACAACGATTGCGCTTTTGGCAAGTACGGTCAGACTTGCAAAGAAAAAAACTCTTGTTCACGATATGAAATGTATAGAGGCTCTGGCGCGTGTTGACATAATCTGTGTTGATAAAACGGGAACGATTACCGAACCTGAAATGGCAATGAATGAGGTTATACCCCTCAAAAACAATGCGGACATAGGGCAAAAGATAAAAGACCTTGTATTTAATATGCAGACGGAAAATATCACTCTGGCGGCGATAAAAAAATATTACGGCGGCACAGCGAAAAGAGCCGCGGCGGAGACCAAAGAGTTTTCATCGGTTCATAAATTCAGCGCGGCTGCGTTTTCGGACGGGAGTGTATATATTCTCGGCGCGCCCGAAATTATTTTGAAAGACGAATATAAAAAATATGATTCGATGCTCAAAAGTCACCTCGATTCGGGTGAGAGAGTTTTGGTTTTCGGAGAGACGAAAAGAGCGAAAAACGATAAAACTTTTACCGATTCGGCGGTTGTCGATGATATAGAGCCGCTCGCGTTTATAACTCTTTCGAACCCAATCAGAGAAAACGCAAAGGATACATTTGAGTTTTTTGCGGCACAAGGCGTTGAGGTAAAAGTCATATCGGGTGATAATCCTAAAACGGTTTCCGCTGCAGCGACGGCGGCAGGAATACAAAATGCGGATAAGTATATTGACGCATCAAAGCTCGGCGATGACGAAATTTCATCGAAAAAGATGCTTGATTATACCGTGTTCGGACGAGTAAGTCCCGCGCAAAAGAGGACACTTATTCGCACGTTTAAGGCGGCAAAACATACCGTTGCGATGACGGGAGACGGTGTGAATGACGTGCTTGCGCTCAAAGAGGCGGATTGCAGCATTGCGATGGCGTCGGGCAGCGAAGCGGCATCAAACGTTGCCGATTTGGTATTGGTTAATTCGGATTTTGCCGGTATGCCCAAGATAGTCGATGAAGGAAGGCGCGTTATAAATAACATCGAGCGCACGGCGGCTCTGTTTTTGGTAAAGAACATTTTTTCGTTTATTATGACGCTGATAGCAATAGTCACCGTTTCGACTTATCCGCTCAAACCGGTTCAGATTTCGCTCGTTTCATCAATGATGGTCGGTATTCCGTCATTTTTCCTGGCTCTTGCGCCGAACAAGAATCTTGTGCGCGGAAACTTTCTTGCGAACGTTTTAAAAAGCGCCATGCCTGCGGCGCTGACCGCCGTAATATCGGCGGAATGTGCGCTGATTATTGCCGAGACTTTTAATATAGATTATGGTTCTTTAACAACGATGACGTGTATCATATATGCGTTTTCGGCATATATGATGTTATTTAAAGTATGTAAGCCGCTGAAATCGTGGCGCGGTGTGCTTTTTGCCGCCATGGGTATCGGATTTGCGGCGTGTATTGCTGCGATACCGTGGTTCTTTAACATAGTGCGGCTGAATGCGGCGTGCGTGATAATAACCGTTTTGATTATCATTCCCGTTTATCCTCTGCAAAGAGCGATTGAAATGATAATAGCAAAAATGTCACACAAGCAATAATCCGAACGTGTGTGAACAAACTTGGTATAAAAATCTGTGTCCGATGCTTGAAATATATGCGAAATTTATAGTGAAAAGGTGATTACAATGAAAGAATATTCCGAAAGGATAAATGAATTTGCCGAGATGATAAAAGAGAGCGAAAATGTTGTATTCTTCGGCGGTGCGGGGGTTTCGACCGAAAGCGGAATAAAAGATTATCGCAGCCGTGACGGTATATATTCGACCGTCAAAGATTACGGAACTTCGCCTGAGGAGATATTGAGTCACGACTTTTTTATGCAGAATCCGTCCGTGTTTTATAAGTTTTACGGCGAGTATTTTTTGGGAATATCCGCAAAGCCGAATGCGGCGCATACGGCGCTTGCGAAATTGGAAAAGCTCGGAAAGTTAAAAGCGGTTATAACTCAAAATATAGACAACCTGCATCAGTGCGGCGGAAGCCGAAACGTTATTGAACTTCACGGAACAACGCGGAAATATCATTGTATAAAATGCGGTGCGGATTATCCGTTTGAAAAGGTGGAGGAACAGCGCGGAAAGATTCCGTATTGTGATGAATGCGGCGGTTTAATAAAACCCGATGTTACGCTTTACGGCGAAATGCTGAATCCCGATGCCGAACATTCGGCAATAGCGGCATTGTCGGCGGCGGATATGCTGATTGTGGGCGGAACATCGCTCGTTGTCTATCCTGCGGCGGCGTATTTGAACTATTACGGCGGCAGGCATATTGTCCTGATAAACCGCGATGAAACGGCGTTTGATTCAAACGCGGAATTAATCTTTCACGAGAATATCGGTGGGGTCTTTAAAGACCTTATGCCCAAAATCGAAAAATAATAATCATACAGCGCATAAAAATTCACCCCGACACGGTATCTCAAATGCCGTGTCGGGGTGAGTGTTTATCCAATGTTATTTGCTCGGTTTTACGCCTTCCCAGTCTTTGAGAAAACGCTCGATACCAATATCGGTCAGGGGATGTTTTATCATCTGGCATATAACCTTATACGGAATCGTTGCGATGTGCGCACCTGCGAGGGCTGCGTCTGCAACATCCTCCGGGCTTCTTATGCTTGCGGCGATTATCTCGGTGTCAATGCCGTGAATATCAAATATTGATGCAATGTCACCGATTAACTTGTTTCCGTCGGACGAAATATCATTGAGTCTGCCAACAAACGGACTTACATATGTTGCGCCGGCTCTTGCGGCGAGCAATGCCTGTGACGGGCTGAATATAAGAGTAACATTGGTGTGTATTCCCTTTTTGGAGAGCCGCGAAACGGCTTTGAGACCTTCGGCGGTCATAGGAATTTTTATTACTATGTTCTTATGAATCTTTGCAAGCTCCAGCGCCTCTTCGACCATCTTGTCCGCCTCAAGGCTTATTACCTCGGCGGAAATGGGACCGTCCACAATCGTGGTGATTTCCTGTACGACTTCTTCAAAAATTCTGCCCTCTTTTGCGATAAGCGACGGGTTTGTCGTCACGCCGCATATAACGCCGAGGTCGTTCGCCGCTTTTATATCGTCTACATTCGCTGTGTCTATAAAAATTTTCATTTATTAAAACTCCTTTGTGTTTTATTATATTTAAAGGTTCATTGCCGCGATTGACAAAGCGGCATAATCACCCAATTTTTCACCAAGTCCCGCCGAAACAATTTTGCACGCTGTCCGCGGCTGTAAAAGCGCTTCTCTCTCGATGACCGATAATGCCGCGTCTTTTAATAGGTTTTCACATCTGAGATAGATGCTTCCGAGGATAATTGCGTCGGGATTTAAAATATCAATAATAACCGACAAACCCATACCGAGTTTTTTTCCGCATTCGTCAAAGACTCTCTTTGCATCGGCATCGCCGACCTGTGCGAGTTCGGCTATTTCCTTTGCGTTGATTTTCGGCATATACTCCGCATTTTTGCAATACGAAACGCATTTTCCCGATTGGAACGCCTCTTGGGCGTAAATCCTGCCTAAATTGGCAATGCCGCCGCCCGAGCAAAATCCCTCGAATGAGCCGGATTTTCCGAACCCTACCGGTCCGTATTCGCCGAGACGAATGTGACCGACTTCACCGGCGGTGTCGGTCGCACCGCTGTACAGCTTTCCGTCCAATATAAGGCCTGCGCCCAAACCTGTTCCGAAAGTTAGGAAAACAACGTTGTTTAAGCCTTTGCCGGCACCGTATTTCCATTCGGCGATAGCGCAGGCGTTTGCGTCATTCTGAAGATATGCGCGGCAGCCGAAACGCTTTTCGAGATATTCGACAACTCTTATCTCGTCCCAGCCGGGCAGATTCGGCGGCGAAAGAATTATTCCGCGGCGCGAATCGAGAGGCCCTCCGCACGATATTCCGATAACATCAAAATTTTCGGCGGATTCAAGTTCCTCTGCGGCGGCACACATACGGTCGAGCATTTCATACGGAGAAACGCTCAAATCTGTCGGCATTATCCTTTTGTCTTTGATTTCAAGACAGCCGTTTTTTTCGATTCCGATGCTGACGGCGCATTTTGTTCCGCCGATGTCAAAACCAATCATAGATGTTCTCCTTGTCAAATTTATTTTATCCATAGAATATTATACTATTTTATAAAAGTATTGTAAATATGAATAATCTGTGTTATAATTAAGAAAATCAACACTTTTTGAAATTTATTAACGAAAAAGGGTGATATTTAAATGAGCGTTGAACCAAAAAATTCGCCGAATGACGGAATGGATAAGCGAACGGTCACATCGAGCGGAAAACCGGGGTATAAACGGCTTAAAGACATATCGGGCTTGCTCGACAGGCGCGGAATTATTATTGCGGACAGCTATCTTCCCAAGGGGACAAAGGTATCTTTGCATTGGCACGATTATTTTGAATACGAAATTATCCTTGACGGAGAGCTGAAACAGATATACAACGGCGAGAGCTTTGAGATGAGCCGAGGGTGGGCTTACCTTATGTCATATCATGATTGTCACGAGGTGATAGCGGCGGCGGATACGCGACTGCTTAATATACGTTTTAATGAAAATCCGCTGCCCGATGAGATACTGAATTATATCACTGTCAAGCCGAACAGACTTATATGCGAGTTCGGCAATGACGAAACAATATCGGTGATTTCGGCGATTGAGCGGCTCGGGCGCGAAATTTCGGGGACGGAGATTTTTCGCGATGTCATAAGCCACGGAATTATATCGGAGCTTTTGATTATGCTGATTCGCCGAAGCGGCGGAAACGCCGATAAGTCCGTGTCGCGGCTGATTCAGCGTGCGGCGGCGTGCATAAATACCGAGTTCCGCGAAAAGATTTCACTCGAAATGCTTGCAAACCGATTTTCGGTTTCGGTGAATTATTTAGGTTCGCTTTTCAAAAAAAATATGGGGACATCGTTTAACGAATATTTAAACAATGTTAGACTCAGATATGCGTGCAGCCTTTTACAATCATCCGAATTGTCGGTCAAAGAAGTCGCGTTTGCATCGGGGTACAATTCAACGGAGTATTTTTTGTACATATTCAAAAAGAAGATGGGGATGACACCGCGCGAATACAAGACTCTGCATAAAAACGGCGGCTTTTGATAAAATTCAACATTAAAAACGCCGCAGTATATCGAGTTGATAGAACAAACACGGAAAAAACCGAAATGTTTTGGATATTTTATTCAATTTTGACATAACGGCACTGTATATTTTATCCGCTTTATATCTTGCGTTTTTTGATAATATATAGTATAATTATTAATTATGGTATATTTTTTATGAAATTAAAAGGATTACAGAAACGGGATGAAATTATGTCGGATAAAAATATGACGCTCGATGAGATAAGAGAGCTGGACAAAAAATACTATATGAATACTTTCGGCGAGAGAACACCGCTGTGTTTCACCGAGGGCAAGGGTATTGAGCTTACCGCAACGGACGGAAAGGTGTATAAAGACTTTTTCGCCGGGATTGCGGTGAATTGTCTGGGTTACGGCCACAAGCGTCTGACAGAGGAATTGTGCGACCAGGTATCAAAGCTGATTCATATGTCAAATATATATTACGGAGAGTCACAAGCAAAGCTCGCTGAAACAATTGTTGAAAACAGCTGTGCCGACAGGGTGTTCTTTTGCAATAGCGGCGCAGAGGCAAACGAAGGCGCAATCAAGCTTGCGAAAAAGTATTTCGTTATGCGGGGACATCCCGAAAAGCGTGAGTTTATAACGCTTAAAAATTCGTTTCACGGGCGAACTCTTGCAACGGTTGCCGCAACGGGTCAGGAAAAGTATCAAAAACCCTATAAGCCGCTTATTGAAAAATTCGTACACGTTGAGATTAATAACATCGATGAATTAAAGGCGGCGGTAAACCCGAATACGGCGGCGATAATGGTTGAGCTGATTCAGGGCGAGAGCGGCGTTCATCCGATGACGCGCGAATATCTCGATGCGATAGTCAATATCTGCAAAGAAAACGGCATAATATTTATCGCCGATGAAATACAGACGGGCATCGGTCGGTGCGGCGAACTTTTTGCGCACAACTACTACGGCGTTGAGCCTGATATATTTACGATGGCAAAGGGCTTGGGCGGCGGCGTGCCGGTCGGCGGCTTTGCCGCAAAGCAAAAGTTTGCGGACGCATTTGTGCCGGGTGACCACGGAACAACGTTCGGCGGTAATCCGCTTGCGATGCGTGCCGGATGCGTTGTGACGGACGAGCTTTTGAATAACGGTGTAATCGACAATGCGCACAAGGTCGGCGGATACTTTTTTGAAAGGCTGAATGACCTTGCCGAAAAGTGCGGCAGGATTGCCGAGGTTCGCGGTGCGGGTCTTATGATAGGTATCGAATTTGACGATGATATTGCAAAGACGGCGGGCGCAAAGATGAGAGACAAGGGATACCTTGTCGGAACAATCGGCGAGAGGATATTCAGAATTGTACCGCCGCTTATCATAACAAAGGCGGATGTTGAAGAATTCGTTTGTGCGCTCGGCGATGTATTGAATGAGTTATAGAAAATATATAAAATTTTAGGATAAGGAAGTATAACGTGAAAGTTCCTTTCACGTTATGCCTCCGGCGGATTTAATTGCCCGTGCAAAATTTTCTTCGCATACGCGAAGAAATGCACATGGGCGTAATAATCTCTTGTCATTCCTTGCCCTGCCGATAAGAGATATTTAATTTACTTTTTGTGCCGACGCAGGGCGGCGGAATGGAGATTATTATGAGTTTGGAACATTTTATAAGCATACACGATATTACAAAAGATGAGTTTAATCATCTTATGGATTTGGGATTCAGGCTTAAAAAAGAGACAAAAATGGGGGTTGCGCATCCCATATTAAAAGGTAAGGTTTTGGGTATGATTTTTACAAAATCATCAACGAGAACCCGTATATCTTTTGAAACGGGAATGTATCAGCTCGGCGGATACCCGATATTTTTAAGTTCGCACGATATTCAGCTCGGCAGAGGTGAGAGCATCTATGATACGGCGAATGTAATGAGCCGTTTTGTTGACGGAATAATGATAAGAACATACGCGCACCAAGATGTTCTCGATTTGGCGAGGTTCGGTTCTGTGCCGGTTATCAACGGTCTGACCGACCTTTTGCACCCGTGTCAGGTAATGGCGGATTTGATGACGGTATATGAGCATAAAGGAAAGTTAGAAGGCTTAAAGCTTGCATATATCGGTGACGGAAACAATATGGCGCACTCTCTGCTTTACGGCTGTGCAAAGGCAGGAATGGACATCGCTGTTGCAACACCGAAAAATTATGAGCCTGACACTGAGATTGTTGAAAATGCAAAAGAGGATGCAAAACAGAGCGGAAGCAGCGTTCTTGTGACATATGACCCCGAGGAAGCAATGGCGAATGCCGATGTTGTTTGCACCGATACATGGGTAAGTATGGGTCAGGAGGACGAAAAGGCAGAGCGCATTAAGATATTCCGTGATTATCAGATAAACGGCGCTCTTTTCGCAAAATCAAAAGAGGACAGCATATTTATTCACTGTTTGCCGGCTTACAGAGGTTATGAGGTGACCGATGATGTAATCGATGGACCGCGCTCGGTAATATTCGATGAAGCGGAGAACAGACTGCACGCGCAAAAAGCGGTTATGGCGGCTGTTATGGGCAAAGTTTAAAATTACAAATTTAGATTATGAAATGAAGTGATATTAATGGAAAACAGCTTTTATGCGTTTGAGGTTAAGGCGGCGGCGGAAGAGGATATTCCGGCGATTCACAAAATAACGCACGATGCGTTTTTAAAGTATTGTGAAAACGCGGGTCTTGATTATAACATCGAGGCTTTGACCGAGACATATGATGATATAAGAAACGATATAAAAACAAAGAATGTTTTTGTTGTGCGCATCGATGATGAGCCTGTCGGGGCGGTAAGAATCGAGATTCTTCCGAATAACGAGGCGTATCTGAGCCGCTTTGCTGTGGCAAGCACCAACCGAAACAGCGGTATCGGAAAGATTTTGATGAGAGTCGTTGACAAGGTGATGAAACAAAACAATGTTAAGGTTTTGCGCCTGCATACCTGTTCAAAGGTGACGGCGCTTATCAGATTCTATTACGGCAGAGGTTTTTATATATCCGATGTTGATTACAGCCGCGGCTACCCGCGTGCCGAATTGATAAAGGAATACGAATAGATTATATTAAAGAGGAGATAAATATATAATGAAGATAAAACAGCTTTTCAGAGATGTTCCGGCGGACGGAACACAGGTCAAGGTAAACGGCTGGATACGAACGCTCAGAATTTCAAAAAACTTTGGATTTATCGAGCTTAACGACGGTTCGTTTTTTAAGAATTTACAGATTGTAATAGAGGCTGATTCGCTTTCGAATTTTGCCGAGGTTGCAAAGCTGAATGTCGGTTCGGCTCTGCGCGTTGAGGGAACATTGGTTCTTACCCCCCAGGCAAAACAGCCTTTTGAGATAAAGGCATCGGCAATCGAGGTTGAGGGCGCAAGCACACCCGACTATCCCCTGCAAAAAAAGCGTCATTCGTTTGAATATCTGCGCACGATTCCGCATCTGCGTCCGCGTACAAACACGTTTGCGGCAACGTTCCGCGTTCGTTCGCTTATCGCATACGCAATACACAAATTCTTTAACGAAAGAGGTTTTGTATACGTTCACACTCCGCTCATAACGGGAAGTGACTGTGAGGGTGCCGGCGAAATGTTCCAGGTTACAACCCTTGATATGGAGAACCTTCCGAGAACAGAGGATGGAGCGGTGGATTATAGCCGTGACTTTTTCAACAAGCGTACATCTCTCACCGTAAGCGGACAGTTAGAGGGCGAGGATTTTGCAATGGCGTTCGGGGATATTTATACATTCGGACCGACTTTCCGTGCCGAAAATTCAAACACCACGCGCCACGCCGCGGAATTTTGGATGATAGAACCCGAGATTGCTTTTGCGGATTTAGAGGATGATATGCGGCTTGCTGAGGATATGCTCAAATTCATAATAAACTATGTGTTGGAAAACGCCCCCGAAGAAATGAACTTTTTCAACAGTTTTGTCGATAAGGGACTTTTGGACAGACTGCATAACGTTGTGTCAAACGATTTCGGAAGGGTGACATATACCGAGGCAATCGAGCTTTTGAAAAACAGCGGCAAGGAATTTGACTATCCCGTTGAGTGGGGCTGTGACTTACAGACCGAACACGAGCGCTATCTGACCGAAGAGGTTTTCAAAAAACCGATTTTCGTTACGGATTATCCCAAGGAAATAAAGGCGTTTTATATGCGTCTGAATCCCGATAACAAAACTGTTGCGGCTATGGACTGTCTTGTTCCCGGTATCGGCGAGATAATAGGCGGAAGCCAGAGAGAAGAGAGAATAGATATTCTCAAGGCGAGAATGACAGAAATGGGGCTTGATGAGGCCGATTACGGTCACTATCTTGACTTGCGCCGTTTCGGCGGAACAAAACACGCCGGATACGGACTCGGATTCGAAAGAGCGGTTATGTATCTGACCGGTATGGGCAACATTCGCGACGTATTGCCCTATCCGAGAACCGTTAATAACCTGTACTAAAATATGGCTTTGAGATAAAGGGTGAAAGATTATGCAGATATTCGGTATTGATTTATGGAGGATTATACTGTGCGCAGTTTTGATTATTCTGGTGATAAAGCGTGCAAATATAGTTGCGTTTTTCGGCAGGCTTAAATATTCAAAGGGTGATACGGACGGCGCGCTCAAAATTTTTGCCGTTGCGGATAAGGTCGGAAATTTAAATGTGACAAACCAAGAGATTTACGGCTATATGCTTTTGCGCACGGGCGACCCCGACAGGGCGGAAACACAGTTTCGGCGGATATTGCCTATGACAAAGCGCGACAGCGCGGCAAGGTATAAGCTTAAAAACCTGCTTGCGCTGACATACTGGAAACAAGGTCATCTCGATGAGGCGATTGAGGAACTCGAAGAGGTCATCGATGCCGACTTTAAAACAACACAGATTTATCAGAATCTCGGGATTTTATATAATTTGAGCGGAGATACTGAAAAGGCGATAAAATTCAATCTTAAAGCATATGATTATAATGCCGATGATAATATAATAACCGATAACCTTGCGGATTCGTATGCGATAAGCGGTGATTATGAAAAAGCGGCAGAGATTTACGGCGAATTGATGTCGAGAGAGAACAAACCCGAATTCCCCGAGGCGTATTACGGTTACGGGCGGGTTTTGTGCAAGCTCGGCAAAAAGAGCGAAGGAATCGAAATGATAAAAAAATCGCTCAATAAACCTTTTTCGTATATGAGCGTAAAGAGCAAACAAGATGTCGAAAAAATGCTTGAAGAATATGAAAATTCCGATGGCGAATAAGACAGCATCATAGTTGGGGCATATACTAACGAAATATAATGAGTATTTGATGATAGAAAGGAATTTAAATTAAAATGAAAAGTCATTATTCAATGAAAATAGCGGGGCTTAAAAGGGATTTGCCCCTGTGCAGGGTAAACGATGAGCTTTATATTGCGGCGTTTATTATGTTCGGTGATGTCGAGATAACAAAAGCGTCGGCAAAAGAGCTTTTGTCAAAAGCACCCGAACACGATATTATGATTACCGCTGAATGTAAGGGCATACCCTTGTTATACGAAATGGCGCGTCAATCGGGCGAAAATAACTATATCGTTGCGAGAAAAGCACCCAAGATTTATATGACGGACGTACATACCACTTACGTAAACTCGATTACCACCGAGAATCGTCAAACACTTTGTCTCGGCAAAGAGGACGCGCTTGCGCTCAAAGACAAACGCGTGCTTATTGTCGATGATGTAATAAGCACGGGCGAATCGCTCAATGCCTTGGAAACATTGGTCAAAGAGGTCGGAGGAAACATTGTCGGAAAGATGGCTGTTTTGGCTGAGGGCGAGGCGTCGCTGCGTGACGACATAACCTTTTTGGAAACATTACCCCTGTTTGACAAGGACGGAAACGCTTTGCCGATTGGATAGCCGAAAGATAATAACCCGAACCCGCCTGAAAAAGCATAAATTCGGCATCTTTTAGCTTGTCATCTTTGCAAGGCATAAGAAAACAATAATACATACATATAAACGGAGGTGCGATTATGTACCTCCGTTTATATGTTAAAATATGAAAGACTAACTCTGCATTTACGCGATCTCAAAAAATGTATATAATGTCAGGAACACAACCATTTTATTATCAACGGGCATTGACCGTTTTGAAATGTAAGGCTCATAAACTCATCCTCATCGACCGTTTCGGCTTTGCATAATTTGACGAATTCCGTGCGGTCAAAGTTTTCACAGTGTTTGCATTTGTCGGCCGTATATTTGGCAAAATCGTTAAAGTTGTCAAAAACGATAAGGGTTCCGAAAAACTCATTAAAAACCTCTAGAGCTTTTGAAAAAGCCTGTTCAAAATCTACGTTTCGGCTGTCGTTAATGTAAAGATTCGATATATCGCGTATGGTATAATACGCATTTATGATGTCTTGATTTTCCTTATAAGCCTCGGGATAATCCGATTTATAATTTTCTATAAGCCGGTGTGTTTCATCATCGCTTGTCGGATTATTTGTGATTCCGAGTATTGTCATAACGGATGATGCGGTCGAAGATTTAAGACAATATATTATTCCGACATTACTGTCCGCGCATCTTAGATATATTTTATGCGCAAAACAGTTTTTTGAAGATTCGGAAAATATAAAATAGTTATAATCTTTCATGTTTTTGTTTATTTTTTTAGTCATATGTTTCTCCCCTTTTGATTTTTTTAAATGAAACTTTTGAATGATACATATAGTGCTAAATTGAAAAAACCATTTCAATCTCCTCCCTTCAAATTTTATCGGCTAAGAGCCTTAACCGTATTTATATTATACAACACAATGGAAAAAACTTCCATTTGTTTTATTTACAAAAATTAACATTTTTAAAAATATATTTTAGCATTTTATGACAGTAAATGGATATTTATTCATAAAAATACCAAATAATCAAATTTAAAATAAAATATAATCGAAAAACCGATTAATAAGTATTCGGATAAGGTTGTGCAAGAGGAGATTTTCGACCCTGTTCTGACTATCTTGACATATGGTGAGTTTGACGAAATTTTTGACATTATGCACGTCCGCCAAAAACCGCCGACTCTGTATATCTTTTTGGAAGATGCCGAGCATATAAGGGCGGCAACCGAACGGTTGAGGTTCGGCGGCGGTTGTATAAACGATGTGATAATTCACCTTGCGACAAGCGAAATGGGTGCGTATCACGGAAAAACAGGATTTGACGCATTTTCGCATCATAAAAGCATAGTCGACAAAAAGACAAACATTGACTTGCCGATTAGGCATCGCCCGTACAAAAAAGAATCGTATAAAAAGCTTTTAAAAAAGTTTATGAAATAAAAATTGCGGACGTTCGGATTTTAATCCGAACGTCCGTGTTTTGATAATACGTTATTTATAAATTATTTTGCCGATAAGCGAGAATATAAAAAATGCGATTATGTCCGCCGCAACGACCGTGCAGCCGACCGGTGAAGATAAAATTATTGACGCCGATATTCCGATTGCGGTACAGATTATCGAGAATACGGCGGAACATATGACAACCTTTTTAAAGCTTTTAAATATGCGCATTGCCGAAATTGCCGGAAAGACAATCAGCGCGGACGTAAGCAGAGAACCGGCGAGGTTCATTGCAAGGACAATGATGACCGCGCACACAATCGAAATCGCTGCGTTATAAAGACCGACGTTTATCCCTGTTGCCGCGGCAAAATTTTCGTCAAAGGTAACGGCAAAAATTTTGTCATATGCCGTGATAAACAGGACTATTACCGCAACGGATAAGATTGCGCACAGCTTGACATCGGTATTCGAAAGCGTGAGAATCGAAGTCGAACCGAAAAGAGTTCCGCACACATCGCCGTTTATGTTTGACGAAACCGGAAAGACGTTCATAAGCAGGTATCCTATTGCGAGAGTTCCCACCGACAGCATCGCAAGTGCCGAATCGCCTTTTATTATCGTCTTGCGCTCGGACGCAAGCAGCAAAATTGCGCACAGAACCGTGACGGGCATAACGACAATCATTTCATTATTAATTTTAAGCACGGTTGCAATGGCGAGCGCGCCGAACGCAACGTGCGATAGACCGTCACCCATAAAAGAATATCGTTTAAGAACGAGAATTACCCCGGCGAGTGATGAACACAGAGCAATCAAAATTCCGCATATAAAGGCATATCTTATAAACGGATAGCTGAAATATTCGCCGAAAAGCGCGATTATATCATTCATTTTCGTTCCCCTCCATTATCGGAATCATTCGAACATATCCGATTCATATTTAAAAATTTTTGGCACGGCTCGCTCTTTAAATAGTCGCACGTCCTGCCGAAAAACAGCTGTGTGCCGGCGATATGCAGGATGTGGCTTGCGTATTTTATCGCAGCCGAAATATCGTGAGAAACCATAATAATTGTTGTTTTATCCTCGTTGTTGAGCTGCATCAAAAGGTTATACATTTCTTCGGTAACACCGGGGTCAAGCCCAGTTACAGGTTCATCGAGAACAAGCATTTCGTCCGTTGCACAAAGCGCACGAGCGAGAAAGACACGCTGGCGCTGACCGCCGGATAAATCCCTAAAGCTCTTGTCCGAAATATCAAGAATACCCATTCGTTCCATTGCGGATTTGGCTGTTTTCTTTGCCGCACCGTTATAAAACAGACTGCGTTTTGATGCCGAACAGCCCGACAGAACGACCTCTTTGACAGACGCGGGAAAGTCCTTTTGGATTTCTGTCTGTTGAGGAAGATACCCGATTTTTGAATTTTTGAGAGAGGGGCTTTCGATAATTTCACCGCCGAGCGGCTTAATCAGCCGCAGAATAGCCTTTATAAGCGTGCTTTTTCCCGAACCGTTTTCGCCGACTATACAGAGATAATCACCGCGGTTCACGCTGAAATTAATATTTTGAGTTACGGTTTTACCCTCATATCCGAGCGATAAATTTTTACAAGTTATTTGTACCATATCATATATCCTTTCGAAAGTTTTTCGGTTTTTGCGGCGGTTAATTTAAAACGAGCTTTAAAACATCGAGGTTTTGGGTCATTGCCGATATATATGTCAGACCGTTCGAAATGTCATTGTCGGTCACCCCCTGAAGGGAGTTGAGCGTAACGGTTTGTACGTCCGTGCGGCCGCTTGCTTTTATAACCGCCGATGCCGTTTCGCTTGTCGGATTGTCAGTTGTGACAATATATGACAGATTCAGTTCGTCCAGCTCGTTCGCCAAAGATACAACCGTTTTAAAGCTTGCCTCGGTTTCGGCAGAGCATCCAGGAAAAGCGGCGTGACAATTCAAGCCGTAATCTTTGGCGAGATACAAAAACGGAAATCTGTCGGCAACAATTATATTATTGTTCTTTGCAGAGTTGACGGTTTGGGTATATTCGCCGTCAAGTGCGTCCAAAATCATACAGTATATATTGGCGTTCGTCCGATATGTTTCGGCATTATCGGGGTCGATTTGAGCGAATTTTTCACCGAGAGCCGCGCATATCCTTTGAACGCGTTTTATCGAAAGCCAAATGTGTTCATCCGATTCGTCATAATCTTCGTTGTCGGCGGATTCGCCCTCGTTATGATGATGTTCGTGGCTGTGCTTGTGTTCGTGTCCGTGAGAATCGCTTTCGATATTTAAATCGTCCTCGTTCAAGATACTGTCCGAAACGATATTCATACAGCTGAAACGGTCGGTTTTTTGAGCTGAGCTGTCAAGAATATCCTCGATTGATTCATCCGATGCTCCGCCATTATAGATGAGCAATGCCGAATGGGTTATCCTAATGATGTCATTTGCCGACGGCTGATAGCTGTGTGCGTCCGCGCCGTTTTTAAAAAGCATTGAAAGCTCTATTTTATCCGTACTTCCTATGATGTTGCGCGCCCAGTCATATTGCGGAAAATCGGTGCATAAAACCTGTATTTTCCCGTTACCGTCTGTGTCCGATGTGCGATAATCGGGCAAGGTACATGAGCACAAAAACGCCGCCGTTATTGCAAGCGTGATGACAAGCATAACAAGGCGTTGAATGCGGTTATTAAGTTTTTTGCGTTTTAATCTGTCAAATTTTTTCACTTTATATTTCCTTATACAAATTATATTTCTTTATCGAGTTCAACCGCGGCGGAGCTTGCAACGGACGCGCAATATTCGCATACGGAACAGTTTTTGTCGCAATTCATCGTGTGCCGAGCAAAATCCTCGGGGATTTTTTTGTTCTCGATGATGCACGGATAGAATATGTCGGTATGGTTCGGTTCAAGCAGGTCGGTAACAGCACCGGTAAAGCTTTTGTCGATATAGGCGCGCAGAATTTTAATCGGGTTTGCACTCACCCGTGTCGCGAGCTTTGCCGATGTGAAATATTCGTCATAGAGGTGTATGTCCTCGGGACGGATAAAGTTTGTGTCACGGATAACCGAAACGCGGTTTTCGGGTTTTGTCAGAAATTCGCGGCAGATTCCGCGAAAGTCATATGCGTTGTCCATTTTTGAAATTTCGGCCTCATGGGCGACAAGGTTATCGTGAAATGTATGTGCCGAACAATAATTCAAACAGCCGCTGTTTGCCAGGATATAAAGACCCTTGCCGTTGTCGGCGCACCATTTCGAAAGCTCTTTTATCTTTGCCGCGCTGCGGTTAAAGTCGCGCTGCATATAAAAACTGTCAAAGTATTCCGAGACGTATTCCATTGCAATCGTTGTGCCAATCTTCATATTGACAGATGCGCGAACATCGATGCCGTCAAAATTCGAATGTATAAATTTTGCGATAAGCGGCGATGTCGTTGTAACGGACGAAAGTCCGAAATTTTCGGAAATATAATTAATTGTGTTTCCGATTTTGTTGAAAAAGCTTCGCGATTGGCTTTCTACGCCGTAACAGTTGGCGTTGAGCAAAAGGTTGAGCGCGATGCCCGACTTTGAGATATATTCCAAATCTCTGATTTGCCGCTGTTGTGCTTCCCACGGCAAAAGCTCATCGTTTTGCAGCATACTGCACCGTCCGTTTGCAATATCGCCCCACGAAAAGTAAAGTTCGCTTATATGCTCTTTGTTTTGTACGATATATTCCATATATGTTTTGCCGTCATAAGAGCGTACATCCGTTATCTGATAACCGACAGAGTATTTCATTATGCCGCCTCCTTAAATCAATATGTAAACATAAACGACAGCCGTTAAAGCTGTCGTTTGATAAACTTTTTAAAGCTTGTCGAGAGTAACGGTCAGGCTTGACTCATCCCACCCGACCTTGTATCCGAGAGCCTCGGCGAGAAATCGTATCGGCAAATACGTTCTGTTGTCCGCGCTGTCTATATACGCCGCCGTATCCATAGTAACGGTCGTGACCGCACCCGTTTCAAGAGATGTGATAAAAAGCGAGTTGCTTCCGTTTTGAACATAAATCAAAGAGGTTGACGAGCCTATGCACGCCGCCCTTGAATTTGTGTCAAACCACACATCATACTTTAAAAATTCCGATACAAAGCGCACAGGAACAAATGTCCGATTGTCGCGTTCGCGAATTTGACCCATTTCGGGCGGAATTTCCGCAACGGTTCCGTCAATCACTATGCTGTCCGCCGCGGCATAAGCCGCCCAGCCCGAATATATAAGTATCGCCGTAAGTACCGGTGTTAAAAATCTTAAATGTCTAATCTTCATAAATCCGACTCCGTTCGTTTTGCCGTGTTAAATGGTTTCTGTCTCAAAGACAGATTCCGTGTTTAGCCGACGGGGGTGTATACGGACGAATCCTCGGTTGCGTCAAGGCTTACGGTCTGACTTGCCTCGTCCCAGCCGACTGTGTATCCGATTGCCTCAGCCAAAAAGCGAATGGGAACATAAGTTCTGTCATCATCGCCGAGGAAAGCATTTGTATCCATTTGGATAATTTGTGCATCGGACGCGGTTAAAATAAACAGTTTGTTGTCGCCAATCGTAAGGAAGTACGAAATGCCCGTGTCAAGACTTGTCATAGTGACAGTGCTGCGTACTTCTTCGGTTTTAACACCTTCTCTTTCGGTAACATAGTTTGTTTCCTGATAATTAACGGTACAGTTGAGATATTCCATTATGAAACGAATGGGAACGAATGTTCTGTCATCGATTTCGCGAATCTGACCCATTTCGGTCGGGATTTCGACTTCGTTTCCGTTCATAACGATTCTCTCTGCCGCGGCAAATGCCGAAACGGATGATAAGAGCATACTTGCCGCCATTGTAATCATTAAAAGTTTCTTTTTGAATTTCATAGAAATCTCCATTCCGCCGCCCTGCGTCGGCATAAATTGTAATTAGTATTCTCTTATCCGCAGGGCAAGGAATAATAAGAGATTTTTTCGCCCATGTGCGTTTCCGAGGCACAGCCGAGGAAAATCTCGCACGGGCAATTAATTCCGCCGGAGACATAGCGTGAAAGGAAATTTCACGTTATTTTCCTCCGAATTCAGTGTTTTATTAAGTTTATTTTAACATAATATATGATAAAATTCAAGTATTTTTTTAAAATAGTTGAGATAATTTATGTTTTTAACGCCGCCGAATCGGGTATAATAAATTGCGATTATGTTTAATTTTTATGAACGCTCGACAACTTTACCAAAAAAGCCGCCGCTTTTATGTAAAATTTTTCGCTTTTGACATTGCATTTTTGACGGTTTTAAGGTATAATTATTATCAGTCGAACACAAAGACGCATTTGCCGTCCCACGATGAGTATTATGTGCGTTTTTGGTTCACGGGCTCTTTTCGGAGTCGGAAGAAATCAAAAGAAAGAGGTAGAATAAGTATGGCAGAGATTAATTTGAGCAAGTATGGCATTAGCGGAACAACCGAGGTTGTTTACAACCCCTCATACGAACAGTTGTTTGAAGAGGAAACAAAACCCGGTTTAGAGGGCTTTGAAAAGGGTCAGGTAAGTGAGCTGGGTGCAGTCAACGTTATGACCGGTGTATACACGGGTCGCTCGCCCAAAGATAAATTTATAGTAGAAGATGAAAATTCAAAGGATACCGTTTGGTGGACTTCGGATGAATATAAAAATGATAACCATCCCGCATCACAAGAGGCGTGGAAGGCTGTTAAGGACATAGCTATCAAAGAGCTTTCGAACAAGAGATTGTTTGTTGTTGACGCGTTCTGCGGAACAAACAAGGATACCCGTATGGCAATCCGTTTCATAGTTGAGGTTGCATGGCAGGCTCACTTTGTTACAAATATGTTTATCAAGCCGACCGAGGAAGAATTAAAGGACTTTGAACCTGATTTCGTTGTTTACAACGCATCAAAGGCAAAGGTTGAAAATTATAAAGAACTCGGCTTGAATTCCGAAACAGCGGTTATGTTCAACATAACAAGCCGTGAACAGGTTATAGTAAACACCTGGTACGGCGGCGAGATGAAAAAAGGTATGTTCTCGATGATGAACTATTACCTGCCGCTTCGCGGAATCGCATCGATGCACTGTTCGGCAAACACCGATAAAGAAGGCAAGAATACAGCTATATTCTTCGGTCTTTCGGGAACAGGTAAGACAACATTGTCAACAGACCCCAAGCGTTTGCTCATCGGTGATGACGAACACGGCTGGGATGATAACGGTGTATTTAACTTTGAGGGCGGATGCTATGCAAAGGTTATCAACCTCGACAAAGAATCCGAACCCGATATATATAACGCTATTCGCCGTGACGCATTGCTTGAAAACGTTACGCTTGACGAAAACGGAAAGATTGACTTTGATGACAAGTCGGTAACGGAAAACACTCGTGTTTCTTACCCGATTGACCATATCGAAAACATCGTTCGCCCCGTTTCGGCGGCTCCGGACGCAAAGAATGTAATATTCCTGTCTGCCGATGCTTTCGGCGTACTTCCCCCGGTATCGATTCTTACACCGGAACAGACGCAGTATTACTTCCTTTCGGGATTCACGGCAAAGCTCGCCGGAACAGAGAGAGGTATAACAGAACCCACACCGACATTCTCGGCTTGCTTCGGTCAGGCTTTCCTCGAATTGCACCCGACCAAGTACGCAGAGGAGCTCGTTAAAAAGATGCAAAAGAGCGGTGCGAAAGCATACCTCGTAAACACAGGCTGGAACGGTACGGGCAAGCGTATATCAATCAAAGATACACGCGGTATCATCGACGCAATTTTGAGCGGCGCAATTCTGGACGCACCGACAAAGAAGATTCCGCATTTTGATTTCGAAGTACCGACAGAGCTTCCGGGTGTTGATTCGGCTATCCTCGACCCGCGTGACACATATGAGAATGTGGCAGATTGGGAAGAAAAAGCGTTGGATTTGGCAGGCAGATTCATCAAGAATTTTGCTAAATACGAGGGTAACGCAGCAGGCAAAGCTCTTGTTTCGGCAGGTCCTCAGAAATAATTTTAGGGCGAAATATAAAGCTTTAAAAACCAAAACCCAAAATATAACAGAGCCGAGGCGAATTGATTCGTCTCGGCTCTTTATGTACCGGTGTTTTTATATTGTCCGGATTTTGTGTGATGAGAAAAGTTCAGCGGCAGAAATATCTTTTTTTGAATTGCAAAGGGGTGATGTTTTCCATACTCTTAAAAGCCCTGATAAAGCTGCACGCGTCATTGTATCCGATAAGTTCCGCAATCTTTTCTATCGAGGTGTTGTCCTCAATCAAAAGTTCTTTTGCGCGGTCTATTCTGCGTTTTTTTATATATTCGTGAGGGGTCATACTCATAATTTGTTTAAACTTGACCGAAAAATGACATCTTGAATAATTCAGCATATCTGCAAGCTTTTCCGCGGAGATTTCTTCCGCATAATTTTCGTATACTTCACAGCTTTCGTTTAACATTTGGAACATCTCCGTTCTAACAAAATGCTTATTTCTTAAAACATTTTAAAATTGAAACTTTTGTTTTGTAATATTATAATATCAATATAAATATTTTAGGTGATTGTTAAATCTGAAAATGCATAATTGCGAATAATCTAATTTAAAATCCAAAACAATTTTTAAATTGCTGTCAAAGGGCGGCAGACAGCTTTTTGACTGAGTCGAAAAACGACCGTGCAAAGCAGTATTAATCATAGAATATGGTTCGTTTTTAATTATTATATAGTCTTGCGGAGCGTGTGTTAAGTGTGTTATAAATATTATAAGATAAACTTTAATCGTTTATACAAAATGCACAACTAAAATTTTTGGTTTTGAATAATATAACCAAAATAGTATTTAAATTAAAAGTTGGGTAAAAGATTTAATGTGTTAGAATACAGTTTTATATTTTCAAAAAGATGCAGCCGAAGTAAGAATCAACCGAAAAGAGGATAAGCAAACAGTACCAAATGCCAAGAGGTAAGGAGGAAAAAGTAATGGAAATCAAAAAGGTTATCGCCGCGGTTTTAAGCGCGGCAATGCTGGTCGGAACGGGTGTTGCATCGCTTGCCGCCGCAGAGAGGAACGGTGTTTCGTTAACGCTCAATTCGGCGGACGCCGATGCAATCGAGGGTCAAATTCAAATCGTGTCAAACGGCGGCGAGAGAATCAAATCGGGCTATACTCTGTCCGTTTCGGATTTGAATAACAGCGGTGTATGTGCGGATAAAAAAGAAATAAAATACTATTATTCGGGCGAGGACAATATATGGACGGCAACAGAGACAGCCGGTGACACATACACAATCACAAACGACATGGCGAACAAGCAAATCTGTGCGGTTTTGACGAATAATTCCAACGTTAAATATATCTCGAACACCGTGACGGTCGGCGAAAATCTCAAACACGTACTTGCGTGGGATAAATCCGCCATCGGGGCAACGCCCGATTCCAAACCCGAGAATAAAGTTGTATTCACCGACGGCACTAATAAGTCAAAAGAGCTGTTGCTGCTGCACAGCGACGCGGACAAATCATTTTTTGCCGCCGAGCCTATTTCGGGGTTAAAAATATATGATGACAGCGAGAAAAGACAGATATTTAAAACCGATGATGAAAACAGCGTTCTTTGCAAAATGAACAAGACCGATTTTATCACGGCAAATATTATGCCCGAGTCAATGCAGGCATACCTGCAAAGCACAAATTGGGAAACAGAGGCTGGAAACCCGAATTTCGGGTCGGATTATTCGAATATGCAAAACGATACCGTTATCAATGCAAAGACGGCGCCGATAAGCGTAAACGAATATAATACATATGCCGACATAATCGGTTACAATAAAGGCATTGCGCTCAGAACCCCCACCGAGACGGTAGACAGCACCAAAGGCACATACGGTTGTTTTGAGGCAATTCTAAAGAGCGGCGGAAGACAGTTTTTGACAACAAACGGAACGGCATATCCGATTGTTCCCGTGTTTTGGGTCAGCAATGACATTTTTAAAAACGTTAAAGCTGAATCCGCAGGGGCGGCGGTAGTCGCAAAAATCCTTGAGACGGGAAACAGCGGCGGACTTTATACGGATGATGAATGGGGTAATTTCGATTTCGGAGGTATCACGGGTAGGGAAGACGTAAAGCTTAATATTACGTCCAACGGCGGAGAGGGAATCAAGTCGGGATATACTCTGACCGCGGCGAATAAAGATGATACGGAGGATATAACGGGTACGGCTCAAAAGATTGCTTATTTTGTTTCCGACAGTGGTGAACAAGGTACGTGGGAAATGGCAGGAACGGCCGAAAACGGCGCAAAGTTCACGCTTTTGAATTCGCACGCAAATAAGTATGTGATTGCGGCGGCGAAAATGCAGGACGGAACAAAGTATATTTCAAACTCGTTGCTGACAGGCGAGAACTTATCATATCTCGGCGAATGGAATCAACCGCCGACAGGTATGAAAGAACACGCGGACAGAAACGACAGGCTTTATTTGGATGTTGACGGTTTCAGAGGAATCGGATATACGATGCTCGATTCGGACGATGCCAGCATATTGCTGCTCAGTGATTCGCTGGACGACAGAACGGCAAATTATATTGACCCGTTGGATACAACTAAATTGTATCAGATTTATGATTCAAATGATGAAAATTCAATCGCGCATCATATCAATACTGATGAATTTATAAAGCAATATATTGCTCCCGATGGTTATGAGCGGTATATAAACCGAACGTATTGGGAAACCGAGGCCGGATATACGGATAAAATGACAAACGATACGGTCGATTATTCAAAGATTGCTGTTCCGAGTGTGACGGAATTATACAAATATGCGGATAAAATCGGCTCTCGTGACGGAAATTCAATCAGGACGAGAACGCCGCTGAATAAAGAAAGCGCGATAGGAAATTTTAAATACCTGCACCCGACATCGGGGATTCAATATCTTAAGTCATTCTCGACGTATTACCCGCTCAGAGTTGAGGCGCGTATCAGCAAATCAATGTACAAGTATGTAAAGATTGACGCAATAAATACAGGCAGCGGTGTTCTTGCCGCGGTCGGCTTTCCGGAATTATTGACGATTGACCAAGCGAAGGCGTTGGGATATTCGGGCAGAGAGCTGATAAAGCTCGGATATTTTAAGGATAAAAATCTGATTTACACATCGCTGAACGGTATTTCGTTTGACGGAACAAATGCAACGATAGATATTGCGGCGTCAAATCCTAAAGATGAAAGTACGGACGCAAAAATTATCTGTGCGGTATATGATTCGGATAACAGATTAAAACTTGTCAAAGAGGATAATATAACCGTTGCATCGGGCGAGAGCGATGCCGAAAAGACAATCGCGCTCTCGGGCGTTGAAGAGACGGATAAGATAACGTTTTATTTTTGGAACAACGGACAAAATTTATATCCCGTCACCGACAGCTATAGCTATGTTGTGCCGGGCGAGATAAGCGAATATTCGCTTTTGGACGCGAATGTCGCGGAGAACAATGTGCGTATCTGCGGCAGAGGCGAAGTTGTTGATTATAAGGCAGACAAAGATGCCGCGGCCGTCAAAACGAGAACTTTTAACTGGACAAATTCCGGATTTGAATTTGAGTTCACGGGTATCGTTGCAAGCGTTTATGTTGACAAATCTTCTTATGACGACAGCGTGACAAACGGTAACTATTTCAATGTTGTGAGCCGCTGTGAGCCGAACGGAGAGGTGTCGGTGAACAGAATTAAGCTTAAACAGGGTTGGAACGAGATATTTAAAGCTGATAAAAAGGGAACGTATACAATAGCGCTAAAGCGTTCGTCAGAGGCATCGCGCGGAACAATCGGAATAAGCAAAATCCGTACGGACGGAGAGCCGAGAGCAACGCTCGCTAAGGCTAAAAAGATAGAGTTCATCGGCGACAGCTTTACAACGGGTTATGCAAATTCGCCCGAGCTTTCGTATTCAAAATCGTTCTGTGCGCAGAATTCCGATAACTATAATTCGTATACGGGGTTTGTCGCAAGAGAGTTTGATGCGGATTATAACGTAACGGCTTATGAGGGAAAAGGCGTGTATGTGAACAGCGACGGCAGCACCGATTGTACTATGACCGACCTGTTTGACTTTGCCGATGTATATGTCGGCAATACCGGCTTAAATATGTCAACGCGTACAAAGTGGGATTACGGCAAATTCGTTCCGCAGCTCGTCACCGTTTTTCTGGGTGAGAATGATATGTACGGTTCGAAAAAGGTTGAAAACGTTGAAACGGGTTTTGCACAAAAATATGCTGTGCTTTTGGATAAAATCAGGACGGCGTATCCGAATGCAAAAGTATTGTGCATAGCAAGAGAAAAAGGCGGATACCCTGAATCGGTTCGGCAAGCGGTGACAGACCGGGGCGGCGAAAACAACGGATTTTATTATTTGGAAATAAAGAACTTTTCGGCATCGAGTATGGGGCATCCCACGGTTGATGAGGACAGAAAAATCGCAAACCGGATAATCGAGAAAATAAATACAATGGACGGATTATGGAATTAATTTTTTATCGGACAGAGAGGAGAGATTAAAAAAACAGAGACCAAGACGGAGTTACGCTGCATCTGCCGCATATTGCGGCAGACGTGCGGCGGCGGAAATTAAAAAAGGGTGGCAAAAATATCAAATACCAAAAGGTAAGGAGGAAAAAGTAATGGAAATCAAAAAAGTAATCGCCGCGGTTTTAAGCGCGGCAATGCTGGTCGGAACGGGTGTTGCATCGCTTGCCGCCGCAGAGAGGAACGGTGTTTCGTTAACGCTCAATTCGGCGGACGCCGATGCAATCGAGGGTCAAATTCAAATCGTGTCAAACGGCGGCGACAGAATCAAATCGGGTTATACTTTGTCAGTTTCGGATTTGAATAACAGCGGTGTGTGTGCGGCAAAATCCGCAATCACATTCTATGTTTCATCCGATAATGCAAATTGGACGGCAACAGAGACCACGGGTGACACATACACAATCACAAACGATATGGCGAACAAGCAAATCTGTGCGGTTTTGACGGATAATTCCAACATTAAATATATTTCAAACACCGTGACGGTCGGCGAAAATCTCAAACAACGTTTGGGTTATGACGGAAAAGCACCAAATATAGTGGAAAATGCACCTGATAGCAATAAATTTATATTGACAGACGGAATGAACACAACAAAAGAGTTAACATTGCTTGAAACGAGAGAGGACAAAGCTTTTGTGTTGTCACCTAAAACAAGCACATTTCCATTTTATGAAGATTCAACGGCACAGTTCCAGATTATCAATACCAAAGATCCAAAGAGTATATTTTATAAAATAAATCAATCTGACTATATAACTCAAAATATACTTCCCAAATCAATGCAGAGTTATCTTATTGAAACGGGTTGGGAAACAGAAGCCGGATGTCAGACATTGGATGAGGATCACTCAAATATGATAAATGATACGGTGGTGTTTTCAAAAATTGCTGTACCCAGTCAAAGCGAATTTTATGATAATGCTGATAAAATAGGATATAAGGATGCAACCGGTCTTATTCTGCGGTCACCGTATACAAAAGACGGCAGAATACAGGCGGTAAATCCCATCGGAGGGGGAATTGCTGTTGTAAATACACATTCGAGTACATATTATTCAACACGTCCGTGTTTCTATATAAATACAGATATATTCAAAAACATCAAGGTTGAATCAGCAGGCATAGAAGTAGTTAAAACGATTCTCAGTCTCGGAAACGAAAACGGACTTTATACAGACGCCGAATGGCAAGAATTTCAAAATAGAGCGAACGCTTTGCAATTCGGCGAAATTAACGGCACAGAGACCGTGAAACTTAATATTACGTCCAACGGCGGAGAGAGAATCAAGTCGGGATATACCTTGACCGCGGCGAATAAAGATGATACGGAGGATATAACGGGTGCAGCTCAAAAGATTGCTTATTTTGTTTCCGACAGTGGTGAACAAGGTACGTGGGAAATGGCAGGAACGGCCGAAAACGGCGCAAAGTTCACGCTTTTGAATTCGCACGCGAATAAGTATGTGATTGCCGCCGCAAAAATGGAGGACGGCACAAAGTACATTTCAAATCAGCTGACAGTGGGCGAGAATTTAGCCGCAAGCCCCGGTGTATGGGGCAAGATACCCGAAATAACCGAGGGCGAAAATAATTATGTTATGAAGGCGTATGCCGATAAGACCGACAGATTATATTTGGATATTGACGGATATAACGGAATAGGTTATACTATGCTTGACGCGGATGAAAACAATATCTTGCTTTTGAGCGATGCACTGGATAATACCCCGACTTATAAAAATCCCGATAACCCAAATCAAAAATATCAGATTTACGATTCAAACGATAAAAACTCGGTTGCGTATTATATAAACCAAAAATCGTTTATCAATAACAATATTGTTCCGAGCGGCTATGAGAATTATATAAACACAACCGCGTGGGAGACCGAAACGGGGTGCCGTGATAAAATGGTAAATGATACGGTTGATATTTCAAAGGTTGCCTTGCCGAGTATGACGGAAGTATATAAGTATGTTGACAAGATAGGGTATCGCGACGGAAATTCAATCAGAACAAGAACTCCGGCAAGCTCGGAAAGCTCGGCAGGAGATTTTAAGTTCTTGCTTCCGGGTGGAGGTATGCAATATCTTGACCCGACATCAACTTTTTATCAGTTCAGAGTTGAAACGAGTATCAATAAGGACTTATATAAGCATATAAAGCTTGACGCAATCAATTCGGGGGTTGATGCTCTTGCCGCTGTTGGCTTCCCGGGATTGTTATCGATTGGTGAGGCAAAAGCGTTGGGATATTCCGATGACGAGCTGATAAAACTTGGATATTTTGACAACAAAATTTATGCGGCGCTCACAAACATTTCCGTATCGGGGAATGATGTGCTGATTGATGTCGCAACATCGAACCCCAAAGAGAATATAGACGCAAAAATTATCTGTGCGGTCTATGATTCGGATAATAGACTAAAGTTTATCAAAAGTGATGATGTAAGCATTGCGCACGGCGAAAAAAATATCGAAAAGACAATAACACTTTCGGACGGAATAGGGTCAACCGACAAGGTTGCATTCTATTTATGGAAGGACGAAACCAATATTTCGCCGATTTCCGCAAAGATTTTCGGTGAGGAAAAGAATACCGTTCCGATTGCGACGGTCACAAGCTTAACGGAGATTCCGTATAACAACAGCATATTTGAGTATAACGGAAGGTGGAAAGAGGATGCGGCAAACGGATATATGATTGGTAACTGGGCATATCCTTATGTTGATTTTTCAGTTAAAGCAACAAACCTTGTACTTAACTTTGGTGATGCAACCCCAAAGGCAATAAAGATATACATAAATGACAAAGAGGTGTGGGCGGATGCACAGTCGAGCGCGTCAAAAACGGAGACAATCGATATTTCGAAATATCTCGCAAGCGGAGTAAGCAACGTAAGAGTTTTTGACAATGCCGAAACATTGCCGATGAACTTTAAAGGTATCACGGTGAATGAGGGTGCGGAGGTGCTGAACCCTAAGCAAAGCAGAGGAAATATGCTGTTTATCGGCGATTCGATTTCGTCCGCTTCGTACAGTTATACATATACTTTGCCGCTTGCCCTCGGAATGGATAACACGAGGATTTCAAAATCGGGTATCGCATTCCTTGACGGAAATTACGCCGGGGCGGTGAGAGACGGAGTTCTCGGTATGCAGACAAAGTTCAAACAGATGCAGACCCTCGACAAGGGAACGGACGCATACGATTTTGCAAATGATGATAAGTTCGATTTTATTTTTGTGAATATCGGAACAAACGATGTTTATAAAAGTTCGGACGGCTCAGTTGACAATATCGATAGGTTTAAGGCAAAGTACAAGGAATTTATAAACTTTTTGTCCTCGACTTATACAAAGGCAAAAATAGTGGTAATCAAGCCGGTGCGCAAGAGCAAATATTGGGCGTATGACGAAACAAACAAAACAAACGCATATTGGCGCGCTCAAACCTTTGACTCGATAGGCGAGGCAATCGGCAAAGGTGAGTACGGCGAAAATGTTTTGTATGTTGATACAACCGAATGGGATATTGATATTAATGACATCGACAACATACACCCGACGGTTTCGGGTCATGAACAGATTAAGTCAAAGCTTATCGGATTTATGACGGAAAATAATTTAATTTAAGTAATTGTTTTTTCGGGGGTTAATTTTTAGCCCCCGAAAAAATGCATTATTAAATGAATTTATCTTTTGAAGATTCGGAGGTTAAGATATTCAATGAAGAAATACATCAGTGCATTTTTAAGTTTAATAATGATAATTTCGGGCGTGGCGGTTTGTTTCGCCGAAGAGACTGCGGTCGGCGTGACGTCAAACGGCGGCAAGAGTATTTCACAGCCCTTGAAATGGGGTCAGGCTGCACCGAATGCGGTCGAGAAATCCCCGAACGAGAATAAGTTTATTCTGACGGACGGAGAGAACGGCACAAAAGAGCTGACCTTGCTTGACGGACAGGACGGCAAGGCGTTTGTTCTTGCGCCGAGCACCGGGCCGATGGCTTTTTATGCCGATTCGTCGGCACAGTTTCAAATTATCGATGTCAATAACCCAAAGAGCCTGTTTTATAAAATAAATCAAGACGATTATATAACACAAAACGTCCTGCCTTTATCCATGCAGGAATATCTGATTGAAACAGGCTGGGAAACAGAGGCGGGATATTCGGAGCTTGACGCGGAACACTCGAATATGCAAAACGATACGGTGACATATTCAAAGACCGCAATACTCAGCCAAAGCGAATATTATGATAACGCCGACAAGATAGGGTATAAGGACGCAACGGGTCTGACCCTGCGCTCACCGGTTACAACCAATTCAAAAAAGATGCTGCAGATGATAACCACAGCCGGAAAATTGGATTATGTTGATACATATTCGGCGTATTATTCGACACGGCCGTGCTTTTATGTGAGTTCCGAAATTTTTGGAAAGTATAAATTGGTGTCCGCCGGTGAGAATGTCATTAAATATATAAGCAATACATATTGCGTTCCCGAGCTGTTGGAAATTTATACGAAAGAAGAACTTGAAAGTTTGGGCTTCGGCACGGATTATCCGATAATCGAAAACTTGAAGATAAGCGGAAATAATACGGTCGGTTCGACCCTTACGCCAGTTTATGATTATTCGAATACGGGCGGCGTTGCCGAGGGCGAAAACGTTTATGAATGGTACAGAACGGGTTCGGACGGACAGGCAACGAAAACAAACATAACCTCAAAAAATTATACCGTTTCAACGAGCGATATAGGATGCAATATATTTTGCACCGTTATTCCGTATGACGTGAATAATTCAAGAGGGTATAAGGCTAACTCGGTACGGTCGGATGAAATATCGGCGGACGGATTCAGCGTTTCGTTTGACGGACTTACCCTAAACGATGACGGAACGGCGGAGATTACATTTAATTTCGGCAATATGAACGGCGAAAATGTAATTGCGGTTTTAGAGGTGTTTGACGGATATAACACGGTCGATTCACAGGCAAAAGAGATAAGCCAAAACGGAACGCTGACGCTATCGACCGAAAAGACGGCGGATAATGCTTATGCAAAGGCGTTTGTTGCGGATAAGAACACAAATAAGATATGCGTTGTTCTGACAAAGAATTATGAGCGAAAGCCTGCGGCAGAGATACAGGATAAAGACTATTCGGCGGAATACGATTCGGATAACCGAGTGTATGTACTGAGCGGTGTTAATCCAAGCGTCGCCGCGGAATCGGTATATATTGAACTTAAAAAGACGGGCGAACAAGAGCCTGTATACAGAACATGTGAATTTGTTGATGTCGGAAAGCTTTTGGTGTATTTCAAAATGCCCGATTCTGAGACATCGGGCGATTATACAATAGAAATTTGTTCCGATAAATTATCAGAGCCTGTCACGGTTGAGTTTTACTATAGCTCGATACAAAACAAGGCAAGCATTTTAGAAACGTTAAAGAATGCAAAAACGAGCGGCGAATATGCGGAAATTTTCTCTCAAAAATTGAGAGAGCTTGAAATAAGCGATAAATATGTGTCGGCGATGGATGTCGGAGGATTTGAATTTATCGGGGCGAGCCTGCTCGGAAAGGAGTATTCGACCGATACGATAAATGAATTTTACAAAGATGTCGCGGTATACAGTGCGTGTTATAATCTTTCGCATTCAAAGACGGGCAAAGATGCAATGGAATGTGCTGATTATTACCGCGATAAGATAAAGCTTGACGAAAACGTGCTGTACGGTGACTTTGCGGCGCTGGATAACGGGGATAAAACAGAGGTCTTTTCATTGTTTAACGGCAAGAAGATAAACAATCTGACCGAGCTAAGCGGCGTGTTTGAGGAATGTGTGATTCTGACAAAAATAAACGGCGCGGAAAGTTACGGTATGCTCAATAATTATCTGATAAAATACGAAACATACCTTCCGTTCAGCTTGAATGACTATAAAGCATCGGACACAACGGCGGCGTCAAGGTATCTTTTTAAAACAAACACGGGGTTCAAGACGATGGAAGAGCTGAAAGGCGGAGTTGCAAAAGCGGTATACGAATCCGCAAAAAGCAGCGGTTCGGGTTCGGGTTCAGGCTCGGGTTCAGGTTCAGGCTCGGGTTCAGGCTCGGGGTCAAGTCCGATTAAGAAAATTGAGGTTGACAAGACGGAAATATCGAATCCCGTAAATCCCGTTTCGATGTTCGGTGATGTTTCAAAATCGCATTGGGCATATGAGAGCATTTTGACTTTAAAGAAAAATAAGATAATAAGCGGAAACGAAAACAATCTTTTTGAACCCGAGAACAATATTACAAGAGAAGAATTTATCAAGATGACAGGTATAGCCCTCGGTATAGTTGACGAGGACGCAGAGTGCGAATTTGACGATGTTGACAAAGACGATTGGTGTTATAAATATGTTGCATCGGCGAAAAAGCACGGTATTGCAGAGGGTGTTGAAAAGAACAGGTTCGGCACGGGTGAGCTTATCACAAGAGAAGATATGGCGGTTATAATTTCAAGGGCGTACAATTTGACATCCGAGGACAGCGCCTCTTTTAAGGATGAAAGCCTTATATCGGATTATGCAAAGAGGGCTGTTGCGGCGTTGGCGAACGAAAAAATCATTAACGGTTTTGAGGACGGAACGTTCAGACCGAAAGCCTTTGCCACAAGAGCAGAGGCGGCAAAGATTATTTGCGGATTGATTAAATAAAAAGAGAGGTCACTGTAATATGAAAAGAATAATTTGTCTTATCTTGGCGGCGGTTATGCTGATTGCGGTTCAGACGGGCTTTGCGGCGGATGGCGGCGGCTCCGGTAAAGAGATAGAAATACTGAATTCAATCGGAGTATTCGACGGTCTGAACATAACCTTTACCGATTCGGCGGCTATGAAAAGAGCGGACTTTTTGGAGACGGTTATGCACCTTTACACGGGCGGAAATCATCCGAGTGCACAGAATGATATTATGTTTTATGATGTGCCCGACGGCGCATCATATAAATGGGCGGCGGACGCGGCTTTGACACTCGGTTTTATCTCGGGACACGATGACGGAATGTTTATGCCGAATGATACAATATCGTATTTTGAGGCTTTAAAAATCATTGTTTGCGCATTGGGGTATAAACCGGTGGCAGAGGCGAACGGCGGCTTTCCGTCCGGATATGTCTCGGCGGCAAACAGAATCAAAATAGGATTTAGCCCGAGCAACCCCGACGGGATAACTATGGGTGATGCCGCAAGACTTATTTTAAACGCCCTGAACACCGAAATATTAGAGTTGAGTTCGTTCGGAAACGATTCGGGAATATATAAGACCGAGCCGAATATGACGTGGCTTAAAGCTATGTTCGGTATAGAGAAAAAAGAGGGTATCGTCACAATGAATTCAAAGACGGCTCTCTATTCATCGGGTTCGAATATCGGCGAAAATCAAATTATGATAAATAACACGGTTTATGACACCGCAGCGGACTTTGGCGACTTATTGGGTCTCAATGCGGAATATTATGTCAAAGACGATGATACGGTGGTGTATGCGTATTCGGTCGGAAACAAGACACTGAAAATAGACTCTGTTGATTTGGCGTCCGATGTTACGGGACGGCAAATCACATATTATAAAAACAACAGAAATAATACGGTTGACATTGATAAAGAAATAACGGTGATATATAACGGCGTTTGTGTTCCCGATTATGAGATGAGCATATTCAATATCAAAAACGGCAGAATAGAGTTAATCGCGGCGAACGGAAGCGGACGATATACCGCGGCGAAGATTACCGAATACAAAACGGCGTTTATAACGGCGAACAATGTAAACGAAAGCTTTGTCGTTGACGCAATCGGCAAAAGCGAAATAAATTATAAGAAGTATGACAGCTTTTATGTTTATAAAGATGACGGAGCGGAAATTGACGCGGCGGAAATTCCGCTCAAGTCAATAGTTTGTATTGCCGAATCAAAGGATAAAACCGTTGCCGAATGGTATGTTTCGGCCGACAAGGTAAGAGGAAAGATTGAAGAGAGAGGAAAAGACGGCGATAATGAATATGTGGTTATCGAGGCGGTCAAGATTTATTTGGCAAAGCAAAATAAGATTGATACGGCGGTTTTAAACGTAAATAAAAATATCATCGCATACAAGGATATTTTCGGAAAGATAGCGTATGCGGAACAATCATCGGACAGCGAAAACAAGTTTGCGTATATGATTGCCAATAATGTCAGAGACAGCTTTGCGAACAAGCTTATCTTTAAGCTTTATGACCAAGACGGAATTTTATCCGAGCTTGAAAGTGCGAACAATTTTTATTTGAACGGCGATAAGGTCGGTGATGTAACAAAGCTCAATAACTTTATCGGAAAGTCAACGGCGGTTTTGTACAGGTGCGATGAATACGGCGATGTCAAGGCGATATACACGCCCGATACAAAGGGAAGTCCGCTGGTACGAATCTGTAATAAGGGTAAAAAGATGTTCTATCCGGGGAACTCGAACTATGTCTTTGCGGATGAAAATCAGACTGCGTTCGGCGGAAGCTTTTGCGTTGACGAAAATACAAAAATGCTCAGTATTCCCACGAACGCGATAGATGCAACGGAGAAAAAGTTTAACGTTATGAATCCGATAAGTTTTGCAATTTTTGACCAATATGAGGTAGAGGCTTTTACTCAAAATCCGTCAAGCAACGTTGCGCAATACGTTTTGAGTATCGATGAAAAATCGAATCTGTCGCTTAAAAACGAGGCGTATTTGGTTGTGGAAAAAGCAGAGTGTCTTGACGCAGACGGAGACCAAACGTATTCTCTCGAGCTTACGGGAAAGAGTCAAAAGAACAAGACGTTCACAATATCCGAAAAGAGCCTTGCGGAAGATGTCGAAACGGGAGATATTATAATCTGTAATGTCAACGGTCAAAACGAAATCGATAACCTGCGCGTTGTTTTTGATACGGAAAAGATTGATGATTTGGGGAATATAAATAAATTTGAGGTTGCGAGCGGTGTGGAGCATAACGGAAAGTGGTATGCAAATCTGGGCTTGTATAACGGATATATTTATTCGCAAAAGGATAATGTGGTTAACTTTGTGAAACAGGGCGAAAACCCGACAAGCGTCAAAAGAGCGGATATGTTATCTTTTAAAACATCAAATCTCTTAATCCTACAGGTTGACAAGGACGCGCCGAGAGCGCGCGACAGAGTACAGAGCGTCTCGCCCGATGCTTTGGCATCATACGAGGATAACTCAGTATGCGAAGAGGTTTGGCTTTATGTAAGACTCGGAACGCCTATGTTTATGGTTATGTATAAATAGCGGAGGTGCACAGTAATGAAGTTCAGAGCGAGAAGTATTATTAAGACGGCGGCAACAGCCGCATTGGTTATGTTTGTTTTATGCACTTGTGTATTTGCCGATGCGACCGTAACCCAGCCTGTCGGAAAATTGAGCGATGCGCTCAGAAATACTCCGAAAGAGAATATATTTTGTACCCAAAGCGCGCCCGATAAACGATTTGTTTTGCTCGATTCCGACAATGACGGGTATCTTGTCTTGGCTGATGAAATTTATCTTTTAAGAGAATTTGACCCTGACGGAACTCAAAAATTCGATACCGAGGATGAAAATAACATAGCTTATTATTTGAATAACGAATTTTTGAATGAAGATTATATCCCGAGTGAGATTATAAAGTATATTGATTTTGACAGGGAATGGAAAACCGAGGGCGGAAGCCTCAACGGAAACTGTCCGAAGGAATATTCTCAAAGATGCGGCGTTTCGCTGCTCGGCTATACCGAGTTTTTAAAGTATTATAACAAATTCGGTATGCAATGCGAAAGTTTAAAACAAGACTGGTATTTAAGAAGCCCTCTCGCCGGTGAAGCGGCGGACACGGGTGTTATTGCCGGAGGAACATATGCGAACGAGGGTAAGCTTTCGAAAAGCATAACATCGATAAAACAAGGAATCAAACCGGTATTTTGGCTTAAAAAGGATTTCTTTAAAAATGTTAAGATGAATGTAATTTTTACCGGTGAAAATGTGGCAAAGCTCATAAGAAAGAATAACAGATTAGAGATTATAAAGAAAGAGCCTGTCGGTTATTCGGATTATGAACTTAAAAGGCTCGGTTACGGCGTGAGCGGACTGAACAGAGAGTATGTAAAGATTTTTGCTCCGAACGAGCCGACGTATATTCAGAATACAGATGACGCTTATGTCGATGTAACGGTCAATATCAGCGGCGGAAGGGTGAAAGAGTATGTCGTTGAATATTCGCCGGACGGAACTTTCAATGACGGAAAGGCAGAGACACTGAAATCCGTTCCGCTGAAAAACAACACGCTAAGGCTTGATTTGAGCAAGGAAAAAAGGGGCAGATACCCGTATTTCAGTGTTAGGGTCAGCGGTGCGGACGGCATTGTTGCCCTTGAATCATATCCGATTACCCTGCTTGATATATACCAAAAACAGAATATGGACGAATACTCTAAAATCGGTATGAATCTGGACGTTGAGTTAAAAACGGATCATGACAGATCCGAGGATTATTTTAATTATATGATACGGGTTATGGGAATTTCCAAGGTGCGCGGAAATATCCGCTGGTCGTGGAATGAAAGCCCAAAGGGAACAAGAACGTATTCCAAGCATCAGTATTGGTACGATGAAATGATTAAATATAATCAAGAGTATTGTCCGTATATTTTGGGTTACGGCAACAAGCTTTATTTTGATACCGAGCCGCGAACATATCAAAATGTCAAGGACACAATCGGGTATAACACGGATATACTTGAATATTTCGACAAAATGGGTTTGACCGTTGAAAATTTTGAAATTTGGAACGAGCCTAACCTTCCTACTTTCTGGGGCGGACCGTGCAGCTCGGTTGCTTATTCACAGCTGGCAAACAGAATGGGTTTTGAGATGAACAGGCTGTATCCCGATAAAGAAGTAATAGGCTGTGGTATTGCGTCTCAAAACGGCGAGCAGTTCATAGATGATTATTATAAATACGGCGGTCTTATGTATACCGACGGCTTTTCGTGTCATCCGTACACATATCCGAACGACCCCGATGTAAGACATTATAAAAGAGCGTCGGACTTTGTATTCAGAAGGTACGAGGTCGGCGGCTGGGTAACAGTAAGCCAAACAGAGGTCGGTTATCCGACTCACACGGGTCAGGGCGGAATAGCGGACGATGTTCAGGCGGTGTATATTCCAAAGCTTTATATCTATAATGACGAGCTGGACGTGGATTTAACCAACCTGTATGTCCTTGACGATATAGGTGAGAATGACACATATAACGAACATAACTTTGGTATAATGGATTATAATTTCCTGCCTAAGGATTCGGTTGTGAGTATGGCACAGCTGACAAAGTATTGTGCAAACGCCGAGTATATAGGAAGGTACCCGATTAATGACAATTCGTATGCTTATATTTATACAAAGCTGAATAAAACCTTTGCGGTTATTTGGTCAATGGGGGATAAGTATGAATATGAATTAGAGGACGGCGCAAAGGCGGAAAATCATTTCGGCGATGTCATCTTGCCGACAGACAACAAAATATCAATCGGTTCGGAACCCGTGTATATTTCCGATATATCGAATGACCTTGCGGCAAAGGCGACCGCTTATCAAGTCTCTGAAACGGTTAAAAAAATCAAAGATGAGTATGGCAGAATTCTTGACCTGTCGGGTATTGACGAGGTTAAACAAAAATTTGATTTTACATCCGTGCCGAGTGCGGACGAGTTAAAGAAAAGTATCGAGTATACTTATGATTTTGGGGTTGAGCTGATAAAAAGGTATAAAGCCGATGAGAATAAGCCTGAGCTTAAAAAGCTCACGGCGGCGCTTTTCAGACTCGAAGAGTCGGCGGAAAAAGCGGCGGCGTTTTATGCGAGCTTTGATTATACAAACGAGGATTCGGATTCGTATGTGAACGCGATGAAAGAAATGATTGCGGATATAAAGGGCGACGAACCCGAAAGCTCACTGTTGTTCACCGATGCAATAATGAGATTTGCAAACAGGTATAACAAAAAGGCAAACGCCATAGCCGATGCCTATGATAAGAAAGAACCCGGTATCAGGGGCGCGATAGCGGAGAATGACCTGCTTGCGAAAAATATCTGTAAGTGGGCAGAGATGGTCTGCGGCTTGGAAGAGCGCGATACTTCGCGCGCAATCTTTACATATTTACAGGATTCCGCCCCGACAGTGTATCAGGGTGAGGACTTTGAATACTATGTCGAGACCGAGAATTTGCGCACGCACGATATTGATGGTGAAATTGTTTGGCGTGACAATAATCTGAACGCTTTGGGCGAGTCGCGAAAGTGTTATGTCAAGAGCGGCGAGTGTATTCCCGTTACATACGGCGGTCATATCGATACGGACTTTCCGCTCGGAACAAAGACGTTCTTTGTTGATATTACGGAAGACGGAAAGCTGCTTAAAAGAATCGAGATAAACACGACCGTTAAGGGCGTGATTTCGGTTGAGCTTGAAAAGTCAACCAAGACTTTAGACGAGCTTGCAACGCTCGATGTTAAATATGTCAGCACGTTTAACAAAAAGTTCACGGGTAAGGTTTCAATCACAGCCCCCGAGGGTTGGGTTTTGGAATATGACAATGCCGATATTACATTAGAGCCGAACGAAGTAAAATCGACAAGCATTAAGATATTAAAGGCTCAAAAACAGAGCTTTAACGATTATTATTTCGGATTTAAGGTATCGGACAGCAACGGCCGTGAGATGCTCAATAAAGAAATTCCGCTCGACTTTCACGTTGCGGTAAAGAGCAAAAACGAGATTGATATTTCGAACTTTGACGGAGACATTTCGGATTGGGAGGACGCATATCCGATTCACATTAATACCCCCGAAAATCCGAGTAGTATCGAGTCGTGGAAGAAGTCGAATATTGCCGCAAAGGCTCTTTGTAAGTGGGATGAAAATTATTTCTATGCATTGGTTGACGTTTATGATGATTTATACCTTCAGACATACGCAGGTGCAAACATATGGATGGGCGACAGTATTCAGCTTGCTTTTGACACTCTGAATGATAAAGCGGCGTCGTTCGGCGGTGATGATTATGAATACGGTTATTCTTATACAGCGTCGGGGCTTGAAATTCAGGGATTTTTGGTCGGAACGGGAAAGACAACGGGAACAAAAACAAGCGATTGGGTAAGGATTGTCCGTGATAACAACAATCATATCACAAGATATGTAATAAAGATGCCGAAAGATGAACTTACTCCGATGAATCTTAAAGAAGGCACTGTGTTCGGGTATAACATTTGTGCAAACGATGCCGATATACTTGAAAGAGATTCGTATATTCAATATTCGGGCGGTATTGCCGACAAGAAAAACCCGTCGGCCTTTAATACGTTTGTGTTAAAAGGCGTTGATTCGAGGCTGCCCGAGGAAACAGAGGATACGGGATTCATTAAGAGAATCGACAATACGGGATTTTCGGGATTTGCGGATTAGAGGAGATTAAGATGTTGAAAAGATATTTATCCGTACTTATATGTTTAATATTTGTTTTTAACTCATACACTGTTACCGTTTCGGCGGAAACAGTGTTGGTTACGGAAAATTTCAGCAAATATACCGCCGATATTTCGGCTCCGTGGAACAGCCTTATGACGGACAGCTCTGTCAGAGACAGTTTCCCGATAAGAGACGCCGAAAACGGAAAGTATCTAAGGATTACGCCTCTTACGGCATGGCCGTATAAGATTTCAAGAGAAATAAACCGCGAGGTTTTAAACGATGTGGTTACAGTCTCGTTTGATATTATGATTGACGGAACATCAACGGGCGAATTTATGAACGGGTATTTGCAGCTGACTGATGAATGCGGCAGGAATTACGGCCTGGTAAACGTCAACACGAATACGGACGGCGGTAACTTTGACGCGTACATTTCGATGTCGTCCACCGGTTTGTCGGACAGCAAAAAGACATTCAATGACGGCGAATGGCATAGCGTGAGCATATTTTTGGATTTTGACATAAAAAGGCTGACATATTTTTTGGACGGCAAATATTGGTACGAGACCAAAATCCCGAATGACTTAACGAAAATCAAAACAATAGACATTATGGCGGTCGCGGGCGTAGGTTATACTGTTTCGAATCCGTCTGCCGTTGCCATGGGTGTTGATAATCTGAGAATTTCGCACATAACCTATGACGATATTTTGAATTTGGTTAAGGACGGCGAGACTGTTCCCGACTATTTGACGGGGTGCATTTCATACGATGTTTCAAGCGAAAACACGGGTAATATCTTTTTTGACAAAAATATCGAATTTGATATTAAGATGAAAAATACTTATTCATCGGGGATGGTCAGGTCTAAGATTGAAATATGCAAAGAGAGCGGCGAGCTTGTCAAAAGCGATGTGATAACGAACAGAACTTCGGTCGGGGGTGTGACCGAAAGTACATATTCTTTTAAAGCACCGGAATACGGGCTTTATCTGTTCAGGGTTTCGGACGAAAACGGTATGTTTGACAAGACGGTCAGGTTTTCTGTCTGCAATCTGCCCGAGGATGGCGTGAAAAACTCAAAACTCGGGGCAGATACCGACTTTGACGAGGGATATAGGGGGACACCGAGCGTGAATATGCCGCTTATTTCAAAAGCAGGGTTCGGCATTGTGAGAGAGGCGTTTTCGTGGCGGAATTCGGATAAAGATAAGACGGGCGCAAAGCTTACGGAAAGGCACAGTGATTTTGTCGAGAGAGCACAGGAAAATAACATTAACATATCCGCTCTTGTATCGGGCGGCAACACGGCGTATACAAGCGAAAGTCCGCCCAAGAGCGATGACGCGATTGCGGCATATGCGGACTATTGCGGCCGGCTCGCCGCGCTTTTGAAAGGGAAGGCGGAATACACAGAGGTATGGAACGAATATATGTTAAATGGGTTTAACATCGACAACCTTCCGCCCGAGGATTATGCAAGGCTTTTGATTGCGTCTTACCGCGCGATAAAGAAAGCGGATCCCGATATGAAGGTAAGCGCGTTTTCTCTGCCGGGGTTTTCCGATACGGTTTTGTCGGGGTCGGTCGGGGGATTATCATCCAAAGAATGGCTGAGACGCGTCTTGACATACCTTGATGAAAATAACGCATTGGATTGTTTTGATGTTGTAAGCGCACACCCTTATACCGAAACTTGTATGCCCGATGACGGCGGCATTATGAAGCAGAAATATGACGAGCTGATAAGCGTTCTTGCGGAATACGGAAAGGAAAACACGCCGATTGTCGCAACGGAAATCGGGTGGTCAACACAGAATGCGTTTACCGACCGAAAGAGACAGGCGAACGCACTTTTGCGGCAGGCGGTAATCAATGAAGCGTATGATATGTACGAAAAAATGATAATTTACGTTTTTCAATGTTATTCGCACAGCGCCGCCGACAGAGAGGCGAATTTCGGAATCATAAATACCTTTGACGGTGATTGTCCGAATACGGCGAGACCTGCATATGTTGCGCTGTGTAACTATAACAGAATAATGTCGGGGGCAAAGTTTAAAGGTATTGTTTCAAAAGATGCCGATACGGTATATAAATTCGAGAACAAGAACGGCGGTACGACATATGTTATGTGGAACAAGGACGAAAAAAGCAGGCTAAAGCTTGCCGATGATTCGGTTTACGGTACTTTATGCGATATGTACGGAAACGAAAAGACGGTGTATTCGAAAAACGGAATTTATGATATTGAGATTGACGAGAACACAAGTTATCTCATTGTCCCGAAAAACCAAGCCGCAATAACGGATATAAGCAACAGGTATTCGGAAAACTCGGATTATAAAAAGCTGTTTGTAAAGGCGGATGCGCCGTATACGGTGATTTTTAAAGACGAGGATAATATCACCCCGATGAACCGCGAAGATGTTTCGATAAGTCTTTATTGTGAAACGAACGTTGTCGGCGGCGCAAGACTTGACGCAATATGCAATGACGAAAATGCGGAGCTTGTGTGGGAATTCAAAAGCGGAAATTCGAATGAGTTTGAAAGATTGGCAAATGATAAGGATTATTTTATCATTGATAACGCTCATACCGACGGATATATCATGGTAAGGACGTCGGACGGAACCGCGGTGAGTGCGGCGGTTTATGCAGAGCCTTTGCAAAATGTGTTTAAGGAATGGCGCGCCGACTTGCCTATGGTCGAGAAAGCGCCCGATAATTTGTTGTTCACCTGTGACGGAAAGACGTTCTCTCTGATAGATTATGACGATGATAAAAAACAGATTTTCGCAACGGTAACAGAGGTTACAAAGGGGTATTGTCACGATTATTATATGGGCGGCGCGATTCAAAGGCTTGATAAAAATGACGAAAACAGCATTTTGCATTTTGTGAACACAAATGATTTTAAAAATGCCGTAATAGGCGACAGACTTAAAAATTATCTTGTGACAACCGATTGGGTAACGGAGAGCGGAAACCCGAGCGGACAGATGCCCGACCAGCAAACGGACAGGTGTGACATTTCTTTGCTGAGTGTGACGGAATACATGAACAACATCGATAGCATCGGATATAATATCGGCAGCGGTGCGGTCGGGTGCTTTTTGAGGACTCCTTCATATAAAGAATCAAACGGACGCGTTGTGTATATACCCAAGACAAAGCCTATCATTCAAACCGAAACGTCAAACAACGGCAAGGGCTTAATCTATCCGAGGGCGGTATTTAATCTTGATATAGATTTTTTAAAGGATATTCGCATTGATGTTGATACTATGGGTGAGGATATTAAAAAAATTATTACCGACAACTTCACTTTAAACGAGATGTCGGAAAAATATTCGATTGATGAGCTTTTGAAAATAGGGTATAAACTGTCGGGTTCAAGGGTGTCGGTTGCTTATTGCAAGGGTAGGCTGTCATCGCATACCGAACTTAATAATCCCGTTTATCGATGGCAATATTCATATGAACCCGAGAGCCGATTTGAAAACATTGACGGTGCCGATGAGTCGGAGGTGACCCCGACTGCACAGTTGAGAAAGGACGTTTATGTCAGGCTTGCGGCGATGTCGGGCGGCAAAACGTATTACAGCAACGTGATTTTGCTCGATGACTTTTCGAGCGAGTATACATATTGGGTTTCTGTACCGGGAATGACGGCGGATTCTCCTGCGGAATATGTATTTAAAGAAAGCGGCGACGATAAATCTTATGTATTGTTGAACACCGAAAAGACGGGAGACAGAAATTCCTTTCTTGTACTCAGAAACGATTATGACAACGGGTTGGATTTCAGCATTAATCAAATAAAGAATAATATTACCGTTCAAGACGGAAAATATAAATTTTTGACGGATGATGAGAGCCTTGAAACGTTTGTCGGCGGTATGAAAGACTATCTGATACCGTATGATTGGGATGCAGATGATTTTGATTATACCAAAAAAACGGTGGAATCAAAAGTCAATATGTTGAGCGCGGACGAATATATCACCTATGCGGATAAGATAGGATATAATACTGGCAAGTCATGGTGGCTTCGCTCTCCTTATATGAACGGCAAAAGCGATTCTTATTGCTGTGTTACGGGTGACGGTCAAAACCCTCAGACAATGATAAAGGCGTATTCGGTCAGCGGAGAGTTGTATTTCAGACCTGCGTTTTATTTATCGAGGGAATATTTTACCGAAAGGCGGCTCAACTTATCCGAAACGGGACAATCGGTGATTTCGGCTCTGAAAAATAATTTTTGCAAAGATGAGCTGAGAGGAATATATTCCGAAAGCGAGCTTAATCTTATTTTTGGCAAAACCGCAGATTTTAACGATAAAATCGTCACGGATATAAAATCACCGTCGGAGATATTTATTTTTGATAACTTAAAAGACATCAAACCTCTTGCCGACAAGATAACAGTTGATTGATTTTTATTATATGTGAAATATATCGCGTTTTTGTGGGCTGAAAGCCGAATTACGGCTTTCAGCCCTTAATCGGTGCCTTAAAACGGAAAATAAATTCTAAATTATATCGTGGAACGAATCATCGGCGGTTTATTCTGTAGGTTAAATTATTTGTATACTCGAAACCCGTTCCCGACAATCTGGGAGGATTCGGAAAAGATTATAAACGCCGCCGAATCCTTTTCAAGCACACGCTTTTGAAAGCACTCCGCCTCATTTTCTTTCAGCGCACACATCAGAACCGTTTTATTTTCCATAGTATATCCGCCGGTTGCCCTTACAATGGTAACTCCGCGCGGCGAGTTTGATACAAGGTACTGTGGGATTTCCTCGCCGCAGTCGGTAATTACAAATGCAAGTTTTGATATATTCAGTTTATGTATAAGCCAATTCACGGCATATGAGTATATTGCAAGTGCAATTATTCCGTACAGCGCAAGCTCCGTCTTTCCAAATATCGCAAGCGATACTGCAATAACCACGGCGTCTATCGCAAGCAACAGATTTCCGATTTTTATGTGAGGAAAAAAGTGCTGTAAAAGCCTGCCTAATATATCGGTTCCGCCCGTTGACGCGCCTTCGACCAGCGTCAGTCCTATTCCGGTACCGCACAGAATTGCCCCGAATACCGAGCCTAAAAATACATCATTGCAAATACTCGGAAGATACGAAAATATTTGCACAAAAACAGTCGAAAGTGTTGCTCCTATAAGCGAGTTTATCACAAATGACTTACCGAGAAATCGAAATGCCGCCGCCAATAAAACTACATTGATTAGCGCATATGATAGTCCCGGCGCTATACCGAGTGTATGAAACAGGATTGTTGACAAGCCCGAAACGCCGCCGCTTACAATTTTGTTTGGTATGTAAAATTCACTGACAGCAAAGCCAACCATTGCTGTTCCCAAGGTAATCGTTAAGTATCGCTTTACCGTTTTGTACAATTTCGTTTCCTTTGTCACTTTTCCTTAATTTTCCTTATTTACCGAGCGCGTTTTTAATCCTGTTGTAGTCGTTTGTAAGAATTACATCGATACCCATATCGATAAATTCCTGCGCTTCTTTCGGGTCATCCGACCAAAAAACATTGCATATTATATTGTGTTCGTGTGCCTTTTCTATCATTTCGCGATTGAAATACGGCTTAAAAAGCTGAACCTTTTGGAATCCGTGTTTTATCGCTCTGTCAACAATCTGCCATGCTGTTTTGCCCGCGCCCGCACAAAGAGCAATATCCGGCGCAAGCTCGCGGATTTTGAGCAGAACATTATCATCAGCGGTCATAAAATAGACGTATTTGCGGCAGTCGTATTTATCGATAAGGCGAATGACCTCTTTAAGTGTTTGCTCGTTAAAACGGAATTTGTCGCCATCGTCCTTGAGATGAATATTCATAATGGTGTGGCACGCAAATTTTTTCAGAATATCCTCAAATTTAAGTATCTTAAGCCCGGCAAATTCTTCGCTGTACTTTATTCCGAAATCGTATTTTAAAAGCTCGGCATAGGAATGTTCATATACGAATCCGCTGCCGTCGGAAACTCTTTCAAGACTCGGGTCGTGACAGGAAACTATCTCGCCGTCGGTTGTTACCCACAGGTCGAACTCAATTTCCTCAGCACCCATGGCAACCGCCGCGCCGAATGCCGGCATACTGTTCTCGGGCGCGATTGTGTTGAAACCGCGATGCGCGCATATCCTGGGATAGGGCATAATTTTGTCGTTCTTCACAATTGCACTGCCTGCCGGGCGGTACTTGTACGGACGTCTGCCTGCCTCAATATATTCGTAATGTGCGGAAACGGGCGAACCAAAGCCTGCCGATTTGTAATACTTCTTTTGCGGGTCTATTTCGGCATAGCCGAGTCCGACTCTGCTTTCCATACTCAAAAGCATTTTTCCGTCGGGAGCGGCAACCAGACTTCCGCCGCCTATATCCGAATTTTTGTCCATAGATACCGACGCGCGTACAACATATGCGTTGGTGTTGTATGCCAAAAACGATGAGGTTATCTCGGAACAGCGATGTGTGTCGCTGCGCTGGTGCGAACAGCCGATAATGATGTCGGGCTTATACAGAGCAAGCTTTGCAAAGTATTCATAGAAATAGAAATCATAGCACGTCATAAACCCATAGCGTATTCCGTCAATCGTAACAATTGTCGGTTCGGAGAACTCAAAGCTGTAGTCTGAGTCGAGTCCGCATCTCGACGGCTCATCGGGGACAAGATGCTCTTTGTAGTATTTTCCGACAATTTCGCCGTTTCGGTTGAACGCGTAGGTAGTGTTCCGAACTCTGCTTTCTGTCAGACTGCGCGCGTTTGTAAAAAGCACAGCATTGCACCTTTTTGCCGTTTGTGCTGCCTTTTCAAGCAGTGCGGCATTGTATTTTTCCTTTGCAATTTTATTTCTTTCCGGATTGTTTGCAAGGCATGGAATATCGCTTGACTCGGGCATAACAATCAGGTCAGCACTTTCGTCACATTCGTCCATAAGTGCAAGTTCTTTTTTGAAATATTCGTCCGACAGAGCAAAGTCCGTCGAGTATTCAGGCTGAATAACACATACTTTCATTTTGTAAAAGCTCCTTTTTTAATATGATGATATATTTATTTTATAATATAATTATAGCATATGGTTTAACAAAAAGAAATAACCAAAAAAGATATATTGCATTATCAAAAAATGTATGGTATAATGGTTATATCCGAAGAAAAGGAGGATATTCGATGAATTTAAGAGAGCTTGAATATTTTTACGAAACTGCTCAGACGCAGAATATAAGCAGGACAGCGGAAAAATTTCTTGTTCCTGCATCAACCGTCTCAACGGCAATAAAAAAGCTTGAAAAAGAGCTTGGAACAACGTTTTTTGACAGGAAAAGCAATCGGATTTTTTTAAACGCCGACGGCGAGATTTTTTTTGAAAGAGTCGCTGCGGCAAGGAACGCTCTTCAATCGGGAATAGAGCTTGTGAAGGACGAAAAAAAGCGCCCGATAAAGGTTTTGTGCCGTGCGCGTTCAAAGTGGATAACCGATTTGATAATCGAATATAAAAGAATGCACGATACCGATTTTATCGTTTCGAGTGTGAATGAGGACGTGCGCGGCTATGATGTGGTGATAGATGAGGATTCGCCGCAATATAAGGGGTGGAAACGATTTTTGCTGAGCCGCGAGGAAATTTGTATAAAGGCGTCTGCAAAGTCAGGGCTTGCCGCAAGAAAAATGACATTCGGACAGCTGAATCGAATTGGCTTTATTCTCTACGGCGAGGGCAGCAGAATGAGAAATTTGTATAAAGAAACCTGTCTTGCGGAGAGGTGCGATGAAAATATAGTGGTGGAATGCGGTGACCGCACGTGCCTTTTGGAATATGTCAAGGCAGGAATGGGGCTGACGCTCGGCTCGGTGAGGTCGCTTGAAGAAAAGGAACAGGCGGAGCTGGTTAAGCTGGATGTCTCCGATTTTTGCCCGATACAGTCTGTCTATGTTTTCAGCACAAAAGAGAATCGCGGGACAGCCGCGTTCTGCAGCTTTTTGTACAGCAAGCGAAAAATTTAATATTGAACAAAAATGACTTTTTAAAAGTCCGGATAAAACAAATAAGGCAAACCGTGCGGCTTGCCTTATTTTAAATTTTACTGCGGTTTATTCGGCGTAACTGTCGCCGGTGGCATAATCGATATGCACCCCCGGCTGTATGTTATAGACAAATACGTTAAAACATATTCCGTCACCGTTATCCTCTATGGATTTTGCCTCCATTTTTACTCCGCGGCAGACCAAATCATTGCCGTCAAAAATCGGTGTTACGCGGTACAAAACGTGATTTTTTGTCTCTTTTATATAATCTGCAACCATATTCTCAAACGGTAACATTCCCTCAACGTTCAAATATCTTGTACCCGTTATGAGATTTTTGCGGTTGGCGTTTTCGGCGGTGAGCTGATACCCGATAAGGTGACAGCGGTTATAAAGATACTTGCCGTCTATAAAATCATACTTGACCGAATGCCATCCGCTGGGCTTAACATTTCCGATGCTGCCGCGTTTTTCGGTCGGCATAAGCTCTGTGCCCACGCACGAATACGCAACGCCGCATCGTCCGAGCGAATCGAGGTCGCTGTAATGCTCAAACACATTCGATTGCATATCCGATTCGGTAAAATCGGGAATGTTGTTGTTGATTATTGCATATGCGTCCGAACCGCTTTCGGTTACAAGGTCTTTGACGCCCGTTTGGCTGTCGCCGATGCTTGTGTCACCTTGCGGAAGGGTACAGCCCGGAGCGGCGAAAAGCATATATATCGAAAGACTCAAACATAATAGTCTGTTAAACACGTTAATCACTTCACTTTATTTTATAAATTTAGAGTTTTTATAAATTTTACGCGTAATTTTATCGTGAGATGTTCCTTTAAAATCACGGCTGTCGGTCAGAATAAGCGCGGAAAAGTCAATATCGGTTTTAAAATCGGACGGATAGCGCCTGTTCCACCGATAGACGATAATTTCGCTCAGGTCTTTAAGGTGCGGCGCGAGTGAGATGTTTTCGGCGAAAATCATATCATCGTCCGCCGCCGCGTCAAAGATGTTGTCCGCAGAAACATATTCGATTCCGTATCTTTGCATAAGTCCGACGGAAAATGGCGTAACATAAAGCTTTTTTGTATAAAGCGTTTTCAAGTCGTCAAACACGGCGCTGTCGGCGCTTACCCTGCGGCCGCCGAAAAGGATTCCGCCCATATCATCGATGCAAAATGCCGCACGCATAAAAATCACTGTCCTTTCTCAAAACCGCAGAGCCGTTATTCGGCGTTATAGTGCAGCTTTCCGATAAATCCCGTCTGATTGAACGAATCGGGGTTGTTTCTTATTATATAATCTATGTACGATTCAACCATTGTTGCGGTCATCCGATAGCCCATAACGTTCATATGTCCGCCGGTGAAAAACGCTTTTTTGAACGCATCGTCATACACCGGTGCATACTTGCGGAAATCCAAAACAAAACAGTTCGAGAATTTTTCCGCTATTTCATTGATTAATTCGGCGTGTTTGTCGTATAATTCATCACGGTTTTTGTCCTCATCGCCCTTGGGCATCGTCATAAGGAAGAATTTTGCGTGCGGCTGAATTTCTTTGTACTTGCTTATTATAGCACCGTACCAGCCCGCAAACGTCGGTTTGTTCAAAGCATAGTTTTGGATGTTGATGTCATCGACTGTTCCGAGTTCATAACTGTTGCCCATTATACCCGATACATCGTTTACGCCGAGCGCAATTATGTAAGCTTGACATCTGAGGTCGGGATTGAATAAGTCTTTTTCGTCCGCAAAGCCTTCGAGATATTGCCTTGCGCTCATACCGCCTCTTGAAAAGTTATACACCTTACAGCCGGAATCGCGTGCAATGAATTGTCCCCATGAATATTCAAAATAATCGTGATAACTCTTTAAGCCGGCCTCAAAAGCCTCAAGCTCGCCCGAGGACAGGCTGTCGCCTATACAGCCGATTGTTCGAAAGATAGATGTAAAGCCGCCGTTTATTGCGATATTGTCAAGCGGTTTTTCATCCTTGTTTGCCATAAATTTTGTTAAGTCCATTGTTAATACTCCTTTGTATAAAAGTTATGTTGATTACAGGGTTTTGAAAATATTGATTTTTCCGTATCTGTAATCACATAATAAATTCGTCTTACAGTATATCGCATTTAACAAAAAGTGTCAATACGTGCGGCCGAATTTTTCGGATTTTTTATTCAAATGCCCCGAGTGCGCCGAGAATAAATTTCTCGGTTATTTCCGCCATTGCCCCCGGCGTTTCGCACATCCCCGAATTCAGCCACGTTTCGCATATTCCGATAGACCCGTATTCGATAAAGCTGAACAGATACGCACGGTCGCCGCGGCGGTCTTTCGGCAAGGCGTTATAAAGCGTTGAATAACTTCTTTGTTCAAGACGGCTTTTGAGCTTTTTGATAAATGCGGGGTCGCCGTTCACGCCGATAAGCGATTGTGCCATATCCGCATTGTCGGCGAGCAGCTCAAACAGACGGGTCAAAAAGAATCTTAGGGTTTGTGAGGATTCCATGACTTCAAGTGTTTCGTTTTTTGAGCTGTCAAAATCCGCAATGATTTCGTTGAATCTGTCAAAGATTTCGTTCTCTATCTGTTCGGCGAGGTCATACACATCTTTAAAATGCAGATAAAAAGTTCCGCGGTTTAAATCCGCAAGCTCGGTCAGTTCGCGCACGGTGATGCTTTTAAGCGGTTTTTGTTTCATAAGTGCGGCAAGAGCATCGGCGAGCAGCTTTTTTGTTCTTTTGACGCGTCTGTCGGTGGTGTTCATAATGCGATTCTCCTTTTATTGTGAGGATTGATTATAAAGGCGAAACAATGATTATTCGCAAGGTTTATGCCATCTGTTCGTGTGGTCGGGATGTCGAGGACGCCATCCCCTACATCATACGGAATGGGTAATCGCAATCTTGTAGGGGTGGCATTCCCGACACCCTGTGAGATGTTCATCAAGTTATGCGGTTATACGCATAATTTTGTGCCATTCATTCCCCGCGAAAAATCAAAAATATTTTTTCATTTATATATGATACTCTTGTGCCGCGCGAATGTCAATTTGCGTTTTAAAAATAATTTCACAAATTTTTAAATAAATATTAGACAATTAACACAAAAAGTGTTGATTAATAATCAAAAGTTGATGAAATTGAGTATTGAAATTTCAGTCGATTTTGAATATAATTATATTATCCGATATTTTAGGTACTTTCAATTTAAATCAAGGGAAAGGTGAAAGAAATGGCTTCGGGTAAAAAGGGAAAATCCGGCGGCATTCTCGAAAAGGTTGCTGCTTTTATAGTCGATAAACGCAAGGCGATATACCTTGTTTATATTATAATGCTGATATTCTGTGTTGTTGCGTCCAATTGGGTCAAGGTCAACAACACACTTACCGATTATCTTTCGGAGGATACCGAAACGCATCAGGGGCTTTCCATAATGGATGATGAGTTCGTTACATACGCAACGGCAAAAATAATGGTCGATAATGTATCGTATGACCGTGCGGAACAGCTTGTGAAAGAGATAGAGGATATAGACGGAATAAAAGAGATTGAGTTTGACGAAACGCAAAAGCATTATTATAATTCGTCGGCTCTGTTTTCGATAACCTTTGACGGACAGAGCGATGATGAAATTTGCCAGACCGCTCTCGCGGCGGCTGAGGATAAGCTTTCGGCGTATGATATTTATGTTTCCGCCGAACTTGGCGATACAAAGGCGGACAGAATCGCCAAAGAAATATCAATGGTTATGGTAATCGTTGCGATAATCATCGTTTCGGTTTTGCTTTTTACCTCAAAGACTTATATGGAGATTCCAACACTTTTGATTACGTTTATTGCGGCGGCTCTGCTCAATAAAGGAACAAACTTTATGATGGGAACAATCTCATTCATATCGAACTCGGTTGCGGTTGTCCTACAGCTCGCCCTGGCGATTGACTATGCCATTATTCTGTGTCACAGGTATACAGAGGAAAGAGTCGATAAGGCACCGCGCGAGGCTGTTATAACCGCATTGTGCAAGGCAATCCCCGAAATTTCGGGAAGCTGTCTGACAACCATATCGGGTCTTGCGGCGATGACGTTTATGCACTTTAAAATAGGATATGATATGGGCGTTGTGCTGATTAAGTCAATCTTTTTGAGCATCCTCGTTGTGTTTACGCTTATGCCGGGCTTGCTTATGACTTTTTCAAGCCTTATTGACAGAACGCACCACAAAAACTTTGTACCCGAAATAAATGTTTGGGGAAGGGTTGTTGTTCGGCTGAAATATATCTTGCCGGGGGTATTTCTTGTTGTGCTTGTCGCGGCGTGCGTTTTCTCGAACCTGTGTCCGTATGCATACAGCTATACCAACCTCACAACTTTCACAAAGAATGATTCGCAGATTGCGGACGAGATGATAAGCGAAACCTTTAAAATGGGAAATACTCTCGCCGTTCTTGTCCCGAGAGGTGATTATGATAAAGAAAAACAGCTGATTGATGACCTTGTTGCGCACAGCGAAATAGACACGGTTAAGGGTCTCGCCAACGTTGAGGCGATGAACGGGTATGCGGTCGCGGATAAGCTTACGCCGCGACAGTTCGCCGAGCTGACCGATGTTGATATTGAACAGGTCAGGGTTTTATATTCGGCGTATGCGGTCAGCACCGAAAATTACGGAAGGGTTGTCGGCGGAATAGACGAATACGGCGTTCCGCTTGTCGATATGTTCGACTATCTCTATGACCAGGTTAAGAATAAAAAGACCTTGTCGCTCGGCGATGAAATGGACAGCAAATTAGATGATATAAACGAGGCTCTATCGGATGGTAAGAAACAGCTTCTCGGTGAGAATTACAGCCGTATAGTATGCGACCTTAACCTGCCGGAGGAGAGCGAAGATACTTTTGCGTTTTTGGATGTTGTCAGAGAAACGGCACAAAAATATTACCCCGAAAACGTGTATCTGGTCGGAAACTCAACGAGTGACCTTGATTTGTCGTCAACGTTCGGACAGGATAATATTCTGATAAGTATTTTGTCGGTTCTGTTCGTAATCCTCGTATTGCTGTTCACGTTTAACTCGGCAGGCCTGCCGATTATACTTATACTTGTTATACAAGGCTCGGTATGGATAAACTTTTCGTTCCCGTATCTCGAGAACTCACCGCTGTTCTTTTTGAGTTATCTCGTGGTAAGCTCGATTCAGATGGGTGCGAACATCGATTATGCAATTGTTATAACAAACCGATTTACTGAGCTGAAAAAAGAGATGCCGGTCGAAAAAGCGGCAATACAGGCGATTTCTCAGGCTTTTCCGACCATATTGACCTCGGGGTCGATTCTTGCGGCGTCGGGATTTATAATCGGATTTATGTCATCCGACGCGGCGATTTCTTCAATCGGCATATGTCTCGGCAGGGGTACGCTTATCTCGATATTCCTCGTTATGAGTATTCTGCCTCAGCTCTTGCTGCTCGGCAACAAGATTATCGACAAGACATCGTTCACGGTCAAAGCACCGTTCAAACAGCACACCGGTCAAGGCAGGGTTGCGGTTGATGGAAGAATCCGCGGCTATATCAACGGCAGAGTTGACGGAACGTTCAGCGGAACGGTTGACGGCGGCGTGGACGCAAGCATAATAAGCGGTTCGATTACACCCGATGACGATGACGGCGAAGATCGGGAGAATACGGAATATGAAACGTGGGATACCCGGTCGGATTCCGAAACAAATAACACGGATGAAACGGAATCGGAAAGCGATAAAGGGGGCGGCGGCAATGAATAGACTTTTGAAACTCAAACGTAAATCGGCGGCGCACAGGATTTTGACGCTGGTGCTTGTAGTTGTCGTGACGGCGGTCGGCGTTTTGCCCGGCATGGTCGGGTACGGCGAAAATTCATCAGAAATTCTGGTTTATACGGTTGACGATATAAAAAAGCTGTCGTCCGACTGTACGCTCGATACGTGGTCAAAGGGCAAGACCGTTCGGCTTATGAACGATATTGATTTAAGCGACAGCGGCTTTGTGCCGATACCGACATTCGGCGGATATTTCGATGGCGGCGGATATACGATTGTGGGTTTGAATATTACAAATTCGGGTTCGCAACAGGGATTGTTCAGATATGTTCAAAGCGGCGGCACGGTTGAGAACCTGCACGTTTTGGGCAACATCACGCCGAGCGGCAGCAAAAGCACAATCGGCGGTATTGTCGGCGATAACTCGGGCGTTATCAATAACTGTTCGTTTGACGGAACGGTTTCGGGTTCGTATGCTGTCGGCGGCATTGCCGGAATCAACCGTTCGGGCGCAAGCATAATTTCGTGCAAGACTTACGGAACGGTGAATTGTGAGAGCTTCGCCGGAGGCGTAAGCGGCAAAAACTCGGGATTTATCCGCGAATGCGAAAACAACAGCAGCGTTAATACCGTTCAGACCGAAAAAAAGACATCAATCGGCGATATAAGCACCGATGTGGGGACTGCGATAGAAAAGCTGCAAAATTCCGAGAATGATAATAAGAATAACAAAAAGGACGAAGAGGGAATCTTTCCGTCATACAGCGATACGGGTGGTATATGCGGATATTCGGACGGAATAATTCAAGGTTCGGATAACCGCGGCGCAATCGGGTATCAGCATATGGGATATAACGTCGGCGGCATTGTCGGCAGACAGTCGGGATATATAATCGGATGCGAGAACTATGCCGATGTACACGGCAGAAAGGATGTCGGCGGCATATGCGGTCAATCGGAGCCGTATATGATTTTATCCGTCAGCGGTCACAGCATTGACTCGCTGACCGATGAGGTGAACAAGCTGCATACCCTGATAAATAATATGGCAGGCGATATTGACGGGTCATCCGATGATATATCCGCGCGTTTTAAGGATTTGACAAAAGATACCGATGCGGTTCGCGACAGCGCGAAAGAGCTTTCGGACAGCGTAAGCGGATATTTTGAGAATGACATCAGGGATTTTATCAATGACAATATTGACGAGGTAAATGCCAAAGCGGCAATTTTGACCGAAGCGGCGGACGGCTTTGCGGACGCGCTTGATAAGACCCAAGAAATGACGGATAAGCTGACCGAGGCAATTGATATATTCGGCGAAGCGATAGATATGATAAATCCGACAACGCCCGATTTGGAATCGGCGAACACCCGCCTTCAAAAATCACTTGATGAAATGGCCGCGGCGGCGCGTTCGTTCAGAAAGGCGGCGGCGTATGCGTCAAACGCGGTGTATAACCTCCGCGGCGCGATAGTGTTAAACGATTCGGAAAAGATCTCACAGGCGTTTAAAGATATTTTAAGCGCCGTTCAAAAGATGTCGGACGAAAACAAAAAGATGCAAGAGGCAGTGGATAAAATCCAAGATATTTTATCCGAACCGGGCATAAGCCGCGATAAACTCGACAGAATTAAAAAAGCAACGGGTGAGCTTAGCAATGCGTTGGTTGAGCGCGGAAAGGCTCTTGTGACAGTTGTGACATCACTCGACACGATATTAAAGAACTCAACAATAGATTTTGACGCGGTGCGCCGTGCCGGCGACCAGCTCGAAAAGATGAGCGATTCGCTTCAGACGGGAATGTCAAAGTTGAGCTCGGCAATGACGGGTTTGTCGGGTGCGCTTGATATAGGTTATGACGTTCTCAAAGAATACGCCGACAACACAACGGCGGATATAGAAAAGATATGTGACAAGATGAAAGAAGGCTCGGATAAGCTCAGCGAGGTGTCGGATATGCTCGGCGATATTTCGGGAATGCTCGAAAAGTCGATAAGGATAATAACCGATGCCGGTTCGGTCAATTTTGTCAAGCTGAACGATGATTATAAGCTGTCAACACAAAAGCTCTTTGATTCGCTCAGCGATGTTTCGAACGGAGTTTCGGATATAGAACAGACGTTCAAAAGCTCGGGCGAAAAGCTTACGGCACGGCTCAGAGAAATTAATGACCAAATGAACGTCATTATGAACATTCTCTCTGACGAGGCGGACGAGATAAAAGACAAGACCGACAGGTCGGACAGCAAGAATATCATATCGGATTATGTCGATGATGTGTCCGAAGAAGATATAAAAAATACAAAACAGGGCAAAATCGACAGCTGTTTGAATCACGCAAAAATAGAGGCGGACCGCAACACGGGCGGAATCTGCGGCGTGATGGCGATTGAATATTCCGCCGACCCCGAAACAGATATAGAACGACCGAGTACGATTAACTTTACCTATAAGTCAAAGGCGGTATTGTACAGGTGCGTCAATGACGGAAAGGTCATCGGCAAAAAGGACGACATCGGCGGCGTGTGCGGAAGAATTGATTTGGGGACGGTTCAGGCGTGCGAAAGCTATTCAGAGGTCGAAAGCACGGACGGAAACTATGTCGGCGGTGTTGCCGGGTATAACAATTCATCGGTGCGCGGATGCTTTTCAAAAGGTTCGGCAAAGGGCAAGACCGCTGTCGGCGGCATTGTCGGCCGTGCCGGAACTCTTACAAAATCGTATTCAATCGGCACAGTCAGCGGTGACGAAAAAATCGGTGCGGTATGCGGCGAAAATTCAGACCTTTCGGCAATAGGCAGAAACAGATATGTTGCGGACAGCGTTGGCGGCATTGACGGCATAAGCTATTCGGGTCACGCCGAACCGATAACATATGACGAACTTGTCAATATAAGCGGTATTCCCAAACGGTTTATAAGCTTTAAGATTAAGTTTGTTGCGGACGGAACGGTTTTAAAAGAAACAGAGGTTGAGTATAAAACAAGCGTTTCGGATATACGTTTGCCGGATATTCCGTCAAAAGATGACGGATATGGGGTATGGCCCGATTTCCCCGATGAAACGGTTATGCGCGATGTTGAACTTAACGCGGAGTATAAGCCGTGGATAACAACTCTCGAATCAAAAGAGAAAGACGATGATGGCGAGCTTGCACTCGGACTTGCCGAAGGCAAGTTTGATGACAGGGCGGCGCTGACGATAGACCAATCCCCCGAAACGCCGGCGGTTGAGCCAAAGCGTGACGAATATACACGGGTATATAAAATAAGCCTCAGCGGCAGCAATGTAAGCGGAACGTCAATCGTTCCGATAAGGCTTATCAACAAAGACAAACGCAGCGCGACCGTGTGGCACAAAGAGGGTGACGGTTCGTGGAAAGAAGTTTCATCAAGCGAGCGCGGAAAGTATATCAAGCTCGAAATGACGGGAACGGATAACACGTTTTGCGTTCTGTATTCGCCGCAGTCGCGCCTGCCGCTTATATTCGGCGGTATTGCGCTTGTGCTTGCGGCTGTTGCAATAATAATTTTCAGACGCAGAATAAAAGCATTTATAAAGAAACGCAAAAATGCCGTGGGGCGGACAAAATAAATGAATAAATTTAAAGACAGGCAATATCCCGAATCACGGGCGATTGCCCGTCTTTTGATTTGTCATTGTAATTATGCGGTTATCCGTATAAACATGAAGATAAAAAATATTATTAAAAATGCCGCCCAATCGGGCGGCGATACGGAAAAGCTATCTGAATCGATAATCAATTCCGCTTTGTTTTAAAATTGGCGAGATTTAATTTTTGCGGAAAATGTCACGAACCTTTTTTCATATTCAGCCATTAAAGAGCAATCCTTTCATGGCGATTCGATACAAATGATAAAATATAAGATTTTTTTTCGGGGTTATTCAGAGCCAACAGCTCGGGCACGGCAATACGAATGCGTTCAAGCAGAGCGTCAAACGACCCTGATTCAAGAACAAGACCGGGAATGCTTTCGCTTGTGGCAATCCACACGCCTGCATCTTCGTCCCAAGTCAGATTAATTACATATTCCAAGATAGCATACCTCCTGATTTTATTATACGGCAAATTTAATCTTTCAACCACAGTATAACAGAAAAATCTTAAAAAAGCAAGTACAACGGCATAAAATAACGTGGTTTTTGAATCAGGTAAGTTTTAAGATAAAGATTACATACAAATCATTGGCGTATAACAAAAAATTTTAAAAAATTTTTTTATATCAAAATACATAGATGTTGTTGCTTATACGGGCGTGTTCAACTATATTTAGTATAAGTACAAATTTTTTTAAAATTTTTGTCAAAAAATCTATAAAATTAGGTGTTGAATTATTTTGAGTTTTCTGATATTATAATTGTTACAGGTATATTACAGGGATAAATGTATTGGCATATATATTGAGAAATTAAGCGTGTCCAAAATGAACGAGTGTTGGGGAAGGCACGTGTATTTGACATTACCGGAGGTTTGGGAATTGAATGATTTAAATGAGATATGGGACAGCGTCCTGCGTCAGATGGCAGAGGAAATATCCGCCGTTTCGTTCGAAACGTGGATAAAATCGGCAGAACCGATTGAGATAAGAGGAAACGAGCTTGTTTTATCCGTCGGTAACAGCCTTAACAAACAGATGCTTATGACAAAATTCCGCTCGATGATAGAGAGTTGTATCGAGCTTGAAACGGGGCGCACCTTTGAGATTAATGTTGTGGTAAACGAGAATGCCGCGGCAAAGACAGAGGGCGAGTTTTCGCCGGAGGACACGGCGAGCAGCCTGAACCCGAGATATTCGTTCGAAAATTTTGTTGTCGGCGGAAATAACAATCTTGCATACGCGGCGGCTCTCGGCGTTGCCGAATCGCCCGGGCGAAAGTATAATCCGCTCTTTCTCTATGGCGGAAGCGGTCTGGGAAAGACGCATCTCCTTCAGGCAATCGGAAATAAGTTTCATCAGCTTCACCCCGAGAGAAAAGTCCTTTATACAACGAGCGAAAAGTTTACATACGAGCTTGTAACGGCTATCCGCGAAAAGAGCAACCAGGAATTTCGCCGCAAGTACAGAACGGTTGACCTGCTTTTGGTCGATGATGTACAGTTCCTCGCGACAAAAGAGGTAACGCAAGAGGAATTCTTTCACACGTTCAACGCGATATATGATGCGGGCAACCAGATTGTTCTGACATCGGACAGACTTCCGTCCGAAACGCCGCATTTGACCGACAGGATAAAAGGCAGGTTCTCAATGGGTCTTTTGGCTGATGTACAGCCGCCCGATTACGAAACGCGTCTTGCCATTCTGCGCGCCAAGATTGAGGAAGAATATTTTACGTTTGACGAAGAAATAATCGAGTATGTCGCAAACAACATTCGTTCGAATGTTCGTGATTTAGAGGGCGCGGTAAAGCGTATTTTGGCATATGCCGGGATAGAGAGAACAAACACGATTTCGATTGAGCTTGCGCAAAAGGCACTGAAAGAGATTATTTCGACCCTGCCGAAACGCAACATCACAATATCGGTCATAATTGATGAGGTCGAAAAGTATTATCACCTTCCGCAAGGCTCGCTTATCACCAAAAAGCGGTCGAACGATGTCGCATATCCGCGGCATATCGCGATGTATCTTGCGCGTGAGGTTTTGAACGAATCATATCCGAGGATAGGTGAGGAGTTTAATCGTGACCATTCAACGGTTATGAATGCGGTTAAAAAAGTCAAGGCGAATTTGAGCGGCGACAGAGAGCTTGCCGAAAAGCTTGAAGATTTGGTGAACAATATCCGAAAGAATTAATGTATATTACAAATTGTGTGGAACGGTTCCAAACAGTTCCGCAAGTCTTCCCCTTGAGGGGAAGACTAAAAAGGGTGGAATAGCCTAACGAAATGTACGCCACAATCCCGTAGGGGATGGCTCTCGTCTGCCGACTCGGTCAAATCGCAAAACGATTGCCACAGGCAATCTGCGACCTCGACGTTCCACGAATACACGAACAAATGGCACGAACCACGTGGAATAATCGCAAAATGGGTAAATCAAAATAATTTTATTGAATTAATCGCCCGTTGCCCGGTTCCGTCTGCCGCTCCCGGACGGTAATGTAAAAATTATTTTGATTTTGATTGCGGCATACATAATATTTAACGGATTATACGGAATAACCCTATTATTTTAACAAAGGGGATTGATTATGAAACTGAATGATACAATAGCGGCGATTGCCACCCCGAGAGGTGCGGGCGGAATCGCCATTATTCGCATAAGCGGAACGCACGCGATTGAGATTGCGTCAAAAATCGTATTTCCTCTCGGAAAGATTCCTCTTGGAAAGTGCGAGGACAGAAAGCTTACGCTTTGTCGGATTCAAGAGCCGTCCGACGGCGGATATGTGATAGACAGAACCCTTGCGGTTGTTATGCGCGCGCCAAAAACCTATACGGGTGAGGATGTTGTCGAGATAAACTGTCACGGCGGCTATCTTGCGGCGGACAAGACCCTTGACGCGCTTTTTAAATGCGGCGCAAGGCTTGCCGAACCGGGCGAATTTACGCGGCGTGCGTTTATCAACGGAAAGACGGATTTGTGCGGTGCAGAGGCAGTTATGGACTTGATGGATTCAACGTCTGAGGCAGGACTGCATAACGCGGCGATGTCGCTCTGCGGCGGTATCGCCGAAAAGATAAACGGAATACGCGAAAGAGTTCTTGCTCTTGCAAGTCACATTTCGGCGGCGGCGGACTATCCCGAAGAGGTTGATGCGCCCGAACCCGATGAGGCAATGAGCGGACTTTCGGATATTCATACCGAGCTGAAAGCTCTTGCCGACGGATTCGATACGGGTCGCGTTATGCGTGACGGCGTGAGAACGGCAATAGTAGGCAAGCCGAATGTGGGAAAGTCCTCGATTTTGAACGCGCTTTTAAAATTTGAACGTGCAATCGTCACCGACATACCGGGGACAACCCGTGATACAATAGAAGAATTGATAAGCGTGGGCGGTATTGCCCTGCGGCTTATTGATACGGCAGGCATCAGAGATTCGGCGGACGAAGTTGAGCGCATAGGCATAGAGCGTTCGCAAAAAAATATTGAGCTTGCCGATTTGGTATTGTTTGTCGTAGATTCATCACAAGAGATAACGGATGAAGATATTGCGATTGCGACGGCAGTCAGGAATAAAAAGTGTATCCTTATTTTGAATAAAAAAGACAAAGGAACGGCACTCGATACCGATGCCGCGGCGAAAAGACTCGGGATTGTCCCCGACGCGGCGGTTGAAACATCAGCTCCGAAGGGCGAAGCGGCGGAGGGAATCGATGTTCTCGAAAAGATTATATCCGATATGTTTACGCACGGAAAGGTGAAATTCGATGAGGTATACCTTGCCAACGAACGCCAAAAAGACGCGGTTTTGCGTGCGGACGCGGCAATCGGACACGCGATGGACGGAATACGTAACAATATGCCGTTTGACCTGGCTTTTGTGGACTTGGAGGACGCAATGTCGGCTCTTGGCGAGATTACCGGAGAGACAGTTCAAGAGGAAATTGTGGATAGTGTATTTGAGAGATTTTGTGTGGGGAAATAAAGTTTAAAAGAGATGTGATAAAAAGATGAATGACAAGGTTGTATTGCCTTTTGATTTTATAGAAAAATACGTCAGGTTTACAAAACCCGAATATATTCAGATTTATTTGTATATGAAATACTGCTTTGAAAAAAGCGGAGCGGCACCGTCCGCGGCGGATACGGCAAAGGCTTTGGATATATCTCCCGGCAGGGTTGAGTTTGTGACCGAGTATTGGATAAGCTGCGGTGAGATACAAAAAAACGACGGCGGCAAATTGACGTTCCCGAATGATAAATCCGATTCGACGGGCGTGGCGGCAAAGCCGCACTCGGTCAGACCGCGAAAAGCGGCGGGCGCACCGCGGATAAAGAGTACGCGGCCTTCGTATTCTCAATCCGAAATTGAGGCGGTTGCAAAGGCGAACAAACAAATATCGGGAATGTTTTATCAGGCGGAAACGATTTTGAACAAGGCCTTGACCGAAACGGAAACGGAACTGTTGTTTTCGTTTAACGATTGGCTCGGCTTGCCGGTTGAGGTTATAACAATGCTTTTGTCATACGCCGCCAAAAAGGGAAAGACGACAAAGCGTTATCTCGAGACGGTTGCGATTGACTGGGCGGAAAAGGGAATCGACACCTTTGAGGCGGCAGAGGCTTATATATCCGAGCTTGAAGCGGCGGACAGCGCCGAAACGCAGGTTCGCAAGATTCTGGGAATACATAACAGGGGTCTTACCGCCACAGAGAAAAAGTATATTAAGCTTTGGGTGGGCGAGATGAAGATTCCGACCGAGCTTATATCTCTTGCGTACGACCGAACGGTGGAATATACGGGAAAGCTGAGCTGGAGCTATATGGACAAGCTTTTGCAGAGCTGGGTTGCCAACGGGTATACGAACGAGGCGGATGTCAGGGCGGCGGATGAAGAATTTCATAAAAATAATACATATAAAAAGCCGTCAAAGACAAAAGCGAGTCCTTTCAATAATTATGCGCCCGAGAGCAAGACGGATTATTCCGACCTCGAGGAGCATATTTTGGATATGATGCTTGATGATGATTTTGAGTGAAAATTTTAATTTTGCGGAAAATTGCGAAATGGGCAAATCAAAATAATTTTATTGAATAATCGCCGACCCCTGTTCCGCCGAGCCTACCGCGGCGGCGATGGAAAAATTATTTTGATTTTGATTGCGGCGATTTATCGGATGTTATGTATGGCAATAACCCTGTAGGGGACGGCGTCCTCGACGTCCCGAGCACACCAATATACGGCACAAATTTTGCGGAAAATTGCGAAATGTGTTGAACATTTCACGGGCGGTCGGGGACGCCCGCCCCTACAACAAAACATTGCGTATGTCATTATTTTCTGTAGGGGACGGCTCTCGTCTGCCGACTCGGTCAAATCGCAAAACGATTGCCACCGGCAATCTGCGACCTCGACGTCCCCAATATACGAACATACGGCACAAATTACGCGGAATAATCATCAATCCGTGAAAGATTTATAAAAATATTAGATTCGGAAGTGATAAAATGCAATCACCATATTTGCTTGCAAATGCAAGACTTGCGGAAATCCGCAGGAATAACGAACAGACGCTTGACGACAGAAAGGCAGAGGTGGGGCGGCTTTGTCCCGAATATAGGTCTGTCGAGGCACAGCTCGCGGCGTGCGGACTTGCTCTCACACGCTGTGTCTTAAACGGCGCATCGGGTGTTGCCGAGATTAAGGCGGCGGCAGACGCCGCCCAGGCGGAAAAAAAGAATATTCTGAAAAAGCTGAACCTTCCGTCCGATTATCTCGATACAATATATACCTGTTCAAAATGCCGTGATACGGGCTTTGACGAACACGGACACAGGTGCGAATGCTTAAAAAGGCTTGCATCGGAATATATAAGTTTAAATTCAAATATGACAGCGCTTATGCGCAAACAAACATTTGAAAACTTTGATTTTTCGGTGTTTGAGAACCAGCCGGACATTAAGGGCAGACCCGTTGCGGGCGTGGCAAAGCGTGCGTTTGATATTTCGCTGAACTTCGCCGATAATTTCGGTGACGGAACAAGCCGAAATCTGTATTTTTACGGCAGTGCCGGGCTCGGTAAGACATATCTTTCGTCATGTATAGCCAACCGCGTGCTGGCAAGAGGTTTTTCGGTGTATTATCAATCAGCGTTTTCGCTTGCCGATATGATGGAAAAGCTGAAATTCGGCAGGTATGACGAGGACGAGCGCGAACGCGCCGAATATACGGCGAAATATGTATATGACGTTGACCTTTTGATTATTGATGATGTCGGAACGGAATTTGTTACCGCATATTCATCGGCGGTTATGTACGATATAATAAATTCAAGACTCAATAACGAAAAAAGCACCATTATTTCATCGAATTTGAGCCCGTCGGGAATCAACGATATTTACGGCGAGCGTATGACATCGAGAATTTCGGGGATTTATACACCCGTTGCTCTCATCGGTCGGGATTTGCGCAGCAGGTCATTTAATAAAAAATAGACTATGAGCGTTATGGCATAAAACGGTTGACGTGCAGTCAATATGCGCGGCATTTGGCTGTGCGTGTTACAATTTTGCACCCGTGACGGGTATTTCTATCGTCAATTTAGCCAAAATTATAAAAAAGGGTTGCAGAAACTGAAAAAATGCTGTAAAATTATAAGGTACGGTTGCGGATGGGATTCGCCACACCGCAATTATTCTTTTCGGAAAGGTTTTGATAATAATGAAAAACAGTCCGCTCAAAAAATCGGCAAAGGCTGAAAACGATGCCGAGTATAACAAGCGCAAGGAATTTATCAAGGATGAAATTTCGGGTAAGGTTCGCAGATATTTCGGTAAGACCGTTGAAGAGGCGAGCAAGCGTGAAATATATACAGCGGTTTCTTTTACCATAAGAGACCAAATAATGGAAAAATGGGTTAATTACAAACAGGTTGCGGATAAAAAGCCGCAAAAAGAGTTGTATTATTTGTCGTTCGAGTTCCTTATGGGAAGGGCTCTCGGCAATAACCTTATGAATATAAGAGAAACAGATTTATATCGTGACGCTTTGTCTGAACTGAATATTGACCTCAGCGATATAGAGGAGCAGGAAAATGACGCAGGTTTGGGTAACGGCGGTCTCGGCAGACTTGCCGCGTGTTTCCTCGATTCGCTGACGAATCTCGAATTGCCGGCGTTCGGCTGCGGAATCCGTTATGAATACGGACTTTTCCGACAGAAGATTGTTGACGGTTATCAGATTGAGATGCCCGACCCGTGGCTACAGACGGGTAACGTTTGGGATATTGCCAGACCCGAGGATATAAAAGAGGTTCACTTCGGCGGCAGAGTCGAAGAGTATATGGAGGACGGACGGCTCAAATTCCGTCACGTTGATTATAACACCGTTATTGCCGAGCCGTATGATATGCCGATTACGGGATTCAATTCCGAAACGGTGAATACGCTCAGACTTTGGCGTGCGCTCTCGCCCGAAGTTATGGATATGGATGAGTTCAACCGCGGCGATTATGCAAAAGCGTCCGAAAACAAAGAGCTTGCCGAGGTTATTTCAAAGATTCTCTATCCCGAGGATAATCACTATGAAGGAAAGCTGCTCAGATTAAAACAGCAATACTTCTTTGTTTCGGCAACAATACAGTGGATTATAGCCAAGCATAAACAAAAACATCTTCCCATTGCCGAGCTTGCGGAATATGTTCAGATTCATATAAACGATACTCACCCGACCATTGCTATCCCCGAGCTTATGCGTATCCTTATGGATGAAGAGGGTCTCGGCTGGGATGACGCGTGGAAGATTGTCGGCGCTGTGTTTGCGTATACGAATCACACGATTCTGTGCGAGGCACTTGAAAAGTGGCCGATGGAAATGGTCGATAATCTCTTGCCCAGATTGGGTCAGATTATACACGAGATTGACCGCCGCCAGCGTGAATTCCTGTGGGAAAGATTCCCGGGCGACAGCGGCAAGGTTGAGTATATGGCGGTTATCGCAAACGGTCAGGTAAGTATGGCAAACCTTTGTCTCACCGCGTGCCACAGCATCAACGGCGTTGCCGCTTTGCATACCGAGATACTCAAAAAGGAAACGTTCAAGGATTATTACAGTGTCTATCCGTATAAGTTTAAAAATATGACCAACGGTGTTACGTTCAGACGTTGGCTTTATAAGGCAAACCCTGAACTTTCGGGATTGATTTGCGACTCAATCGGTGACGGCTGGGTTAAGGATTACCGTCAGCTCGACAAGCTGACCCCGTTTGCCGATGACGCGGCTTTCCGTGACAAGTTCGCCGAGATTAAGCGTGACAATAAAGTTAAGCTTGCAAAGTATATCTTAGATAACAACGGAATAACGGTTAATCCCGATTCGATGTTCGATGTTCAGATAAAGAGATTGCACGAATACAAGCGCCAGCTCTTAAAGGTTATGCATATAATCTATCGTTATCAAAAGATACTTGACGGACAATACGACGCAAATACCTTGCCGACAACATATATTTTCGGTGCAAAGGCTGCACCGGGATACCATATGGCAAAGCTTATCATTAAGTTTATAAATGATGTTGCCGAAACGATAAACAATGACGAAAGGGTAAAAGACCTTATGAAGATTGTGTTTATCGAAAATTACAGTGTATCGAGTGCCGAAAAAATCGTTGCGGCGGCTGATTTGAGCGAACAGATTTCCACCGCGTCAAAAGAGGCGTCGGGTACGGGTAATATGAAGCTTATGCTCAACGGCGCATTGACGATAGGCACAATGGACGGCGCAAATGTCGAGATAAGAGAACAGGTCGGTGATGACAACATATTCATATTCGGTATGTCGTCACAGGATGTTTTGAACACATATGCAAGCGGAAAGTCGCCGAGCTCAGAGATTTATGCCAAGAACCCCGTTATAAAGAGGGTTGTTGATACCTTGATTGACGGTACGTTCAATCAGGAAAATCTGTTCTATGACATATACAAGTCATTGGTAATAGGTGACCACGGATTTGCCGACAACTATCTGCTTTTGCCCGATTTTGAGCCCTATCTCAAGGCCAACGGCGAGGTTGCGGCAAAGTATCATAACAAGGACGCATGGATGCGCTCTGCCGTAATAAACACTGCCAAAGCGGGATTTTTCTCGAGCGACAGAACAATTGAGGACTATAACCGCGAAATTTGGCATTTGAAATAATAACGAAAATAATTAAAATTAACATTATTATTCAACAAATGAAAGGGATTTGATGATTATGAAAAAGTTTAAAAAGATTATGGCTCTTGCGCTTGCGGTTGTATCGGTTTTTGCGCTTGCGGCTTGCGGAAACAATGCGAACAGCGGCGGCTCATCGGCGGATTCCGATAAAGCGGCTGACAGCGACTGGGCATATGTTCAGGGCAAGGGCAAGCTTGTCATAGGTATGACATTGTTTGCACCGATGGATTATATGGATGACAACGGCGAGCTTACGGGTTTTGAGGTTGATTTCGGTAAGGCAGTATGCAAAAAACTCGGCGTTGAGACCGATTTTGTTGAGATAAACTGGGACGCTAAAGAAAACGAGCTTAATTCCAAAAAAGTTGACTGTCTTTGGAACGGTTTGACGATTACTCCCGACAGAAAAGAAAATATGAGCATAACCGATGCATACCTCGGTAACAAACAGGTTATGGTTACATCTAAGGATAACGTTGAAAAGTACAGTAAGGACATCACCGATGCACGCGTTGTTGCCGAAACAGGTTCGGCAGGCGAAGAACTTGCAACGGGAAACGACTTCTTTAAGACGGCAAAATTCACGGGTGTTGACTCTCAGGCAAAAGCCCTTATGGAGGTTAAGTCCGGCACGGCCGACATCGCGGTTGTTGACTATGTTACTTCAATCGGTTCAATCGGCGAGGGTACGGATTATACAGACCTTGCGGTTGTCACCGCACAAGAATTTGAACCCGAGGAATACGGTATCGCTTTCAGAAAAGGCAGTGACATTACCGAAAAGGTTAATGCCGCTATGAAAGAGCTTGCCGCAGACGGCACTCTCTTAAAAATTGCCGAGAAGTATAAGCTTCAGGATTTGCTCTTGATAAAATAATCGATATTCTATCGTAAAATTTCTTCGGTTCGGCGGTCTGTGCCGCCGAACCGTTACTAAAGACGGGCAATTGCCCTAAGTGGAGGTTGGTTAAGATAATGACAGGTTCCGCCGGAAGTATTATTGCTTCCCTTTTTCAGGGCTTTGGCACAAACTGTTTCATATTTGTGCTGACGCTTGTTATCGCTTTGCCGCTCGGGCTTATCGTCTGTTTCGGCTCAATGTCAAAGTTTCTGCCGCTGAGGTGGCTTACCAAAACGTTTGTCTGGATTATAAGGGGTACGCCGCTTATGCTCCAGCTATTTGTCGTTATGTACGCCCCCGGTATTCTCTTTGATACACCGATGCAATCGAGAATGGGCGCGGTTATGATTGCGTTTGTTGTCAACTATGCCGCGTATTTCTCGGAGATTTACCGCGGCGGTATCGAATCTATTTCAAAGGGTCAGTACGAGGCGGGTCAGGTTCTCGGTATGACAAAGGTTCAGATTTTCTTTAAGGTTGTGCTGTTCCAGGTAATAAAAAGGATAGTACCGCCGATAAGCAACGAAATAATCACGCTTGTCAAAGATACATCTCTTGCGAGAGTGGTGAGCGTTGCCGAAATTATTATGTCTGCTGAAAGGTTTACAAAAAAAGGTCTTATCTGGCCGCTTTTCTCAACGGGTCTGTACTTCCTTGTGTTTAACGGTGCTTTGACGCTCTTGTTCGGCTACATAGAGAAAAAGCTTGATTATTACAAGAGCTGATTTAAGACGGCGATTTATAAAATTTACGGATTTAAGTTGAAAAATGCGAATTTAACATAAGGTGGTTTTTATATGCCTATACTTGAAATAAAAGGCTTTAAAAAGAGCTTTGGAAAGACGCAGGTGTTAAACGGCGTTGATTTTTCGATGGACGAGGGCGAGGTTCTCTCGGTTATCGGCTCATCGGGAAGCGGAAAGACAACACTTTTGCGCTGTATTAATTTTTTGGAGAGAGCCGACGAGGGCGAAATTTATCTTGACGGAGAACTTTTGTTCTCGGGCGAGGATAAAGCAAAGCTTTCAGCCGCAGAGATGCGTAAGAAACAGCTTAATTTCGGCTTGGTTTTTCAGGATTTTAATCTCTTTCCTCAATACAGTGTGCTTGAAAATGTCACGCTTGCGCCCAAGCTTTTGGCAAAGGAACAGCCGAATTTTAAGGCTGATAAAAAAGAAATTTTGGCTCAAATCGATGAAAACGCAAAGGCGGTTCTCGCAAGCGTCGGACTTTCGGATAAGCTGAACAGTTATCCGTGCGAACTGTCGGGGGGTCAAAAACAAAGGGTTTCGATTGCACGGGCACTTGCGCTCAAACCGAGGATTTTGTTCTTTGACGAGCCGACATCAGCTCTTGACCCCGAGCTTACCGGCGAAATTCTAAAGGTTATACGTTCGCTTGCAAAAGAGAGGATTACAATGGTAATCGTCACGCATGAGATTGATTTTGCCGAAAGTGTCAGCGATAAAGTGATTTTTATGGCTGACGGTGTTGTTGCCGAAGAGGGTACGCCCGAACAGGTTATCGGCAATCCGCAAAACGAGCGGACAAAGATGTTTTTGCAAAAATTAAGTGATAATTAGACTTGATTTATGTCCGAAAAAGGTATGTATAAGTGAGGTTTTAATAATTTCAACAGTTTTTTCAAAAAAATAAGTTAAAGTTTTAACAATTTTTTTGAAAAAAGACTTGTATATTTTTGAAATATGAGTTAAAATATATAATTGGTGGGGTTGGGCAATTACCCGGCTATTTGCAAAAGATAATTATGAAAAATAATTATAAATAAATACATTTATTTCAGGAGGTTTTTACTATGTCAGTAAAAGTTGCTATTAATGGTTTTGGTCGTATCGGCCGTCTGGCTTTTCGTCAGATGTTCGGCGCAGAGGGTTATGAGGTTGTTGCTATCAACGACTTGACAAAGCCTTCTATGCTTGCTGATTTGTTAAAGTATGATACAGCACAGGGCGGTTACTGCGGCAAAATCGGTGAGAATTTGCACACCGTTGAGGCTGATGATGAAGCGGGAACAATCACGGTTGACGGCAAAACTTTAAAAATTTATGCTATGGCTAACGCTGCTGAGCTTCCGTGGGGAAAAATCGGCGTTGACGTTGTATTGGAGTGCACAGGCTTCTATACATCAAAGGCTAAATCACAGGCTCATATCGATGCGGGCGCAAAGAAAGTTGTTATTTCCGCACCGGCAGGCAATGACCTTAAAACTATCGTTTACAGCGTAAACGAAGATACAATTTCGGCTGATGACACAATCATTTCGGCTGCATCTTGTACAACAAACTGCTTGGCTCCCATGGCTAAAGCTCTTAACGATTATGCTCCTATCCAGAGCGGTATTATGTCAACAATCCACGCTTACACGGGCGACCAGATGATTCTTGACGGTCCTCACAGAAAAGGCGATATGAGACGTGCAAGAGCAGGTGCTGCTAACATCGTTCCTAACTCAACGGGCGCTGCTAAAGCAATCGGCCTCGTTATCCCTGAGCTTAACGGAAAGCTCATCGGTTCTGCACAGCGTGTTCCGGTTCCGACAGGTTCAACAACAATCCTTACGGCTGTTGTTAAGGGCGCTGACGTTACCGTTGACGGTATCAATGCTGCTATGAAGGCTGCTTCTTCGGAATCATTCGGATACAACACAGATCCTATCGTATCATCGGATGTTATCGGAATGAGATATGGTTCATTGTTTGACGCAACTCAGACAATGGTATCAAAGATTGCTGATGACCTTTATGAGGTTCAGGTTGTTTCTTGGTATGATAACGAGAACAGCTACACAAGCCAGATGGTTAGAACAATCAAATATTTCGCAGAGAAATAAGTTTGAGAATTTCGGGAAACTGCGTCAAATCACGGCGCAGTTTCTCTTTCATTAAAGAAAGACCGAAGATTAACAGGCTTAAAAACCCGACATAATATAAATTTTTCAAGAAAATAAAAAAATATGAAAAAAAGGGTTGACAAACAGAACGAAATCTGATATAATAAATAAGTCGTGTTGAGACAGGCGGGTGTAGTTCAATGGTAGAATCTCAGCCTTCCAAGCTGATTGCGTGGGTTCGATTCCCATCACCCGCTCCATTAAATTTTTGCCGTTTATTGTTGCGGCCTTGTGAGATATGCGCCTGTAGCTCAGCTGGATAGAGCAACTGCCTTCTAAGCAGTGGGCCAGGGGTTCAAGTCCCTTCAGGCGCGCCACATATACGGTGGGTATAGCTCAGTTGGCTAGAGTGCCAGATTGTGGCTCTGGAGGTCAAGGGTTCGACTCCCTTTACCCACCCCAATTTAAATACTGGGCTGTCGTCAAGCGGTAAGACACAACACTTTGACTGTTGCATTCGTAGGTTCGAATCCTGCCAGCCCAGCCATCTTTTTTAAAAATTAAATATGACCCATTAGCTCAGTTGGCAGAGCACTTGACTTTTAATCAAGGTGTCCGGAGTTCGAATCTCCGATGGGTCACCACAGAAACCCCCGTAATATCAACGATTACGGGGGTTTGTTTTTAGTACGGTAATAAATCAAGGTGTCATAGGTACGGTAGTTGTACGGTAGTTATTTCACTTTATCCCCTCATCCTGTACATCATCGTGATGAATCGCAAATCCTTATCGTCAAGGTTCAGACCGTTTTCGTCACCGTTTAGTATGCCGTTCTCGACTGCCCACGATACCGCCGAGCGTGCCCATTCAGGCATATTATTGTCGATATAGTTATATATCATCGGGTGTTTTAAATTGCTAAGCTCCGTTGCCAAAACCTTTACCGTCTCGGTCAGTTGTGATATTTCGTTTTTTAATTCTTCATATTGTGCCATTGTTAAATCCTCACCTTTCAATTTTTCTTTAAATTCGTACCACTGCGCCCAACCGTTGCCGCTCATACTCTGCGGACAGTTCTTGCGGCTTGCGTCATAGTGACGTACAACTCGGTCAATCGGGATGTTAAGCTCCTGCATTAATTCCCTGACAAGCTGTGCCGTGCGCTCCAACGTTTTATTTCTGTCGGAATCAACGTTTATGCAAAACTCAATCCCGACCGAATTACGGTTTGTTATGCCGTATTTCCCGTGACCGTCACCGCAATGCCACGTATAAAACTTATAATAATCGTTCACGCATAAAACCTGTGTATCATCTGCAAAGAAGTCCGCACTTGACGAGCGGTCACCGCCGTTAAAATAGTTATAGTGCGCTGTTGCGTTCGCGCCGCGCGAGGGATTCCCCGTATCGTGTACGACAATGTATTTTATCGGTGTGCCGCCCCTGTTTGAGCGGTTATACTTAATCTGATGTACGGCTCGCATTTTCTTTCCCCTCTCTCATTACCTCATCGGCTTTTAGTGCCGATTGGGTAAAACTATTGTTCTTCCACCAAGCAATAACGGCGGTCACGATTG